>Ga0172380_10000255_pt1 | contig 111904 bp, 99 predicted proteins | sample Leawe162metaG_FD_119747 | JGI IMG/M metagenome (GOLD analysis project Ga0172380, IMG submission 119747) | Leachate microbial communities from a municipal landfill in Southern Ontario, Canada - Leachate well 162 metaG | ecosystem: Engineered > Solid waste > Landfill > Unclassified | place...
AGTTGTAGTAAAGCTCCACGGGGTCTTTTCGTCTTGCTGCAGGTCGACGGCATCTTTACCGTCATTGCAATTTCACCGAGCTCTTTGTTAAGACAGTTCCCAAGTCGTTACGCCTTTGATGCGGGTCAGAATTTACCTGACAAGGAATTTCGCTACCTTAGAACGATTCATGTTCTTGTGTTAGCTTCATGTCGCCATGAAGATCGGACTATATCATCCAAGTTCTTTTCTAAAAGCTCTTGGTTTGGCGTATAGTCTCTGAGGATTCTCTTTTTTGTGATTTATCCAATCACTCATTGCATATTTTCTTTTCCTACCTTTGCCTTCATTCAGTTTTTCTCGAAGTGTTATAATCTGCTCCAATCCTTCTTCATTTAGATGTTGCTTTTCATAAACTAATTCAACAATCTCACAAAAGATTGAAAAATTTTGTTTTTTCCTAGCAGACCTAAATATAAATTTCCTAAAAAAAGGAATTACCCTTTCTTTCAATGAAATTGGATTAGCACAAACGTAATAACAAACTCCGTCTTTCCTGTATTGCAATCTTCCGCATCCCAAATATTTCTTTATTTGAGATAGGATGTAGGATTCTTTTTGGGCAACATTGAATGTCAGCACTACTTGCCATCCCATCGTATGGTCCGGTTTTTTTCGAAGAGAAACATTGAAGCTCCCCTCTCCATCAACAAAACCAGAGATGTAATGTCCCCATTCCAGGGGAATTTTATTTATCCAATCGTTGTTCATAATATGTTTTTTAAAAGTCTTTCCTGCTGATTGTCCGTTATCCCTTCCTCCAGGATTCGCTCAATCATTTTCACTGACCTTTGAAAAAAGGTCGAGTAGATTGAGATACACGGATTTTCCAGCATATGGCCAAATTTTATAACTACAATCTTACTTATAGTTATCGCTGACGTTCACTGGCGCTTCGGGGATTGGCTTGCACCGCTCCCGTTAACGTTCCAGCACTGGTCAGGCGTCACCCCCTATACTTCCCCTTACGGGTTTGCAGAGAGCTGTGTTTTTGGTAAACAGTCGCTTGGGCTCTTTCGCTGCGGCCCCAACTTGCGCTGGGGCGGTCCATATCCCTAGGTTACGGACGCTTTTTTGCCGAATTCCTTAACAAAGGTTCACTCGTTCACCTTAGGCTACTCGCCCAGTCTACCTGTGTCGGTTTTAGTACGGATACCATTGGATCAGTGCTTGCGCACTGCATAGAAGATTTTCCCGGCACCCTGCTTTATTTCGTTCCCCCGGCTTACGCCGAAGTTCCAGAAATATCTTAAAGTAATGTCAGACGGATTTGCCTGTCTGACCTTTTCAATATCCCTACGCCAATCCAATAAGGCGCGAAATATACTAGGATGCGTCCCTTCATTTATAAACCAATAATAGTTACGGAATATTAACCGTATGTCCATCGACTACGCCTTTCGGCCTCACCTTAGGACCGACTAACCCTGGGATGATTGCCATTGCCCAGGAAACCTTAGACTTTCGGTGTTGGGGGATCTCACCCCAATTGCGGTTACTCGTTCCAGCATTCTTGCTTCCATACACTCCACGCTGGCTCACGCCTGACGCTTCAATGCGTATGGAACACTTCCTTACCGCACCTGATTTCCACAGAGTCTTCTATCTATATTATAGCCTTGCGTGAAATTTGAAAAATTCTACACAAAATTATTAAAATAGACTCCTCAGTGGAAATCAAGTGCCCACATCTTCGGTACTATGTTTAGCCCCGTTGAATTTTCGGCGCAAAGTCTCTAGACTAGTGAGCTGTTACGCACTCTTTAAAGGATGGCTGCTTCTAAGCCAACCTCCTAGGTGTAAAAGAAACTTCACCTCCTTTACCACTTAACATAGATTTGGGGACCTTAGATTGTGATCTGGGCTTTTTCCCTTTTGAGCTCCGAGCTTAGCCCCGGAGTTCTGACTGCTTAGATAAGAAACACAATAATTCGGAGTTTGGTTGAGATGGCTACGGCGAACCGCGCCGATCTCATTCAGTAGCTCTACCTATTGTGCTCATTTAATAAGCGCTAGCCCTCAAGCTATTTCAGGAAGAACCAGCTATCGCCAAGTTCGATTGGAATTTCTCCTCTATTCACAAGTCATCCCCGAGTGTTGCACGGCTCGTGGGTTCGGGCCTCCTTTGCCTGTTACAGCAAATTCACCCTGCTCATAAATAGCTCACCTGGCTTCGGGTCTAGTCCATGCCATTATGTTCGCCCTTTCAGGCTCGCTTTCACTCTGACTCCGCAACAAAGTTGCTTAGTCAACGACATAGAACTAACTCGCTGGATCGTTCTACAAAAAGCACGCAGTCACCCCGCCGAGGCGGGGCTCCTACTCTTCGTTAGCATATGGTTTCAGATACTATTTCATCTCCCTCATCGGGATACTTTTCACCTTTCCCTCACGGTACTCATTTCGCTATCGATCACTAAAAATATTTAGTCTTGGAGCTATAGTGGCCCCAGCTTCAAACGGGATTTCTCCGGTCCCGCCCTACTTGAGAATAAGCTCATCTTGATAATTTATTTTCGCGTACAAGGCTTTCACTTTGTGTCGCCGTCCTTTCCAGGAGCGTTCCGCTAATAAACTATTTCAGACCCCGATTAAACGAGTCTGCTTATCTCGCAACCCCACTAGTCTTGCGACTGATGGTTTAGACTTTTCCGCTTTCGCTCGCCACTACTCACGGAATCACATTTGTTTTCTATTCCTCCTGGTACTAAGATGTTTCAGTTCCCAGGGTTCGCTCTAATACCCTATGTATTCAGGTAGAAGTTTCCGACGTATAGTCGGAAGGGTTTTCCCATTCGGAAATCTCCGGGTCAAAGGTTGCTCAGCACCTCACCGAAGCTTATCGCAGCTAGCTACGTCCTTCATCGCTTTTTAGTGTCAAGGCATTCACCATATGCATTAGTATTACCGCTCTTAAATCCTATCCTCGTTTGCACGAGGATCTATCGGTTAGCAGTTAGCAATCGCTAACTGTTTATCTCGCATCTTCCGACGCAGCGCCGGAATAATGCGGTTTGCATTTATTTACCTACTATTTTCTTAATATCTTACCTCTTAAAGATATTAAGACGAATCGATCGTCATACCAGACTTATTTCCCGCCAGACATAAAAACCTGATACTTGATCAAGACCTGTATTCAATTGGTAAGGTTCGCACTAACGCGGAAATTTGATTGATCAGTCGCTCTTACTAAACAAGCTGATTTCCGAACTAATGATTTTTCTGTGGAGCTATCCGCCCAAGGCGGATTTATTTCTTATAGCTAAATCAAAGATTTAGATAAGAAATAAAAAAAGAACCCGCAACTAAACGGGTTTTGAGCAAAAACAAAAACGACTCACCCGCTTATTCTTGGAAAAAAATTAACAAAATGTATCATTTATTGCACCCTTGAAAATTCCCCTAGGAAAGCCAAAGATCACTTATCTGTTTTTAACGCTTACTCATCATAGCAAACTGAAAAAGTTTGTCAAGCTTTTGGATTTTCTTGGCAATTTTTCCCATTTTTTGGCTAATCTACGGCCAGTCCGGATGGAGATGCGGGCGGAGTGCTGTCACCGCTTTCATTGCGGAGTGGGTGGGGATAAGTATAGGGGATATAGTCTGGTTTTGCAAACAAATAATAATCCCTATTTTCTTGCACCATATTTGGCGTCTGACTGTCCACAGAAAAAAATAAATCATTGTCCCAAACATAAGCTGGATCTAGTGCCTGGTTTTTTCCTCTTCCAATTTGGTAAAGAGCCGGATATCCACTATCTTCCTCATACAAGTCGATAGAATTCCCGTCTTGGCTTACTCCAGTATGGTGGTTATTAAAAACCACTCCGCTTCCCGCTCGCAAACTTATAAAACAGCATTGGCTCGCATGAGGCACGCCATTGTTAAAGGTGTTATCATAGATTTCCCACCATCGCGCACCAATCATGCCGGGCGTACCGTGCTGATCTATCTGAGACATATTTAGTGTGTTGTGCCTAAAGACAGTTCTTGCGCCATAATATGACTGGACTGAAGAGTTCCCCCAAAAATAGGCGGGGTCTGCCGTACCAAAAGGATGGGTCATTGTTTGTAAAAATATTGTCTTCAATGTATACCGCATCAGCGCTTCCTGGAATGATATCATCATTCCATCCAGAAGCATCAACTGCCCCCATACCGTAATTATGAATCATTTCAGAATTAGTCGGAGCATTAAAACTATTATTGTCGACAAGACCTGGGGCATTCCCTTCGACTTCAAGTAAAATGCTAGATCCTTCTGTCACTGTGAAAGTATTGTGATCTACTCGAAACGGCGCACTGGTTTTTATACCAGCCACATAAACGGCATTGCCACTGATAAAATTAAAACCAGTTATTCGTGTACTCGTATCATAATTCTGGTTAAACACCAATCGACCGCTTATCGTAGAACTATTAGCCTCAATCGTAATACCCTTTGAGTCAGGAATGGTAACCTCAGAACTCCAAGTGCAATCTCCAGCTGGAACTGAAACAGTATCCCCACTCACTGATGCATCTATAGCAGATTGAACATCAATCTGGGAACAACTCACCGCGTTGATCGTCGCGCCAAAAGTTTTTTCCGCCACTCCAAAAATTCCACCAAAGATAATTGCGAGAAAAAAGATTTTTAGTTTTAAGTTTTTGATTGGCATTTTTTAGTTGAGAATTATTCTACCATAAGTCCAATTGGCGAGCTTGGCGGAGTGGTGTCACTACTTTCATTGCGCAGTGGATGAGGATAAACATAAGGCGTATAAAAAGCTGTCCAAGTATTTTCTTGTGTACATTTATAGAGTGTGCCGGAAATTGGCGTTGCGGGATTTGTTCCAACCATGCCGGTCAAATCAGCACAGGACTGATTTGTAGCCCAATATCCTTGCCCGACGATACATGTTAATGGGCGATTTTCTAAAATACCGCATCCGACTCCAGGGCTGGAAGAATCAGAAAAAACATCCCTGCCTAGAGTTGGACGATTAGCTAAACCGGCACAAGTAACACCAAGAGGATGATCAGCAGCTGTCTCAGCTAACGAGCCAGTAAAGTCTTTGCGAGTTTGCCACCAATAGGTATCATGAATCATCTGCTCATAAGCATAAATAGCTGGGCAAGTTAAAAGACCATCATAAGCTTCATTGCTTAAAACATAAGTTGTAGCTACACTGTTATAAAATATGAATGATCGCCCGCCTCTGGTTTTAAAAAAAATCATATGATAATCCGCCGCCTCAACCCGATTACCATAGACTTCCGCACCAAAAGTACTACCCATCGTTTCGCCACTAGAACCCTCTCCTTGATGGCCATGTGCTTCAAAAAGTGAATAGGATGGTCCATGAGCAATAATCGTGTTATAGCGAGCAGCATAACGGCCATTAAATTGCGACTCAAGAGCCAAACCGTCTGGATGGCCTTCATAGGTAATAGTATTATCCTCAAAATACAGATAATTATTCGTTCCGGATATGAAAATATTTTGGGGCGCATTGGAATACCAACTCACTTCGCTTGATTGCGTGTCATTCTTAATTGGATAATCAGCATTAGTGATTATATTATTATCGACAACGCCATAAAAATTGCAAAAATTCCAGATTCCCTTATATCCAAGCGTATTTTGAATAATATTATGATCGACCCTAACTTTGTCTTGCATGACATAGGGCGGATCGATCTGTCCGCCAAGAACTACTCCGTGCGCTTTATTATCGGCATCAATAGTAAAACCACTTAATCGAAAGGCATAATTATATTGCAAGTTATTAGTAGTAGGAGAATATTTAATCATAAAATCATCACCAAATGAAGTCGCGGCCGTAATTGTTGTTACGCCACCCAGTCCTCCGATCAGATTAATACCTTTTGTAATATTGAGCCCGGAATTCCAAATGCACGATCCTTGCGGAACGACAACAGTGTCTTCCGGCGAAGCAGCTGTAATAGCACTACTCACATCATTATAGGAACAACTCACCGCATTGATCGTCGCCCCAAAAGATTTTTCCGCCACACCAAAAACCCAGCCAAAAATTATTGCCAGAAAAAATATTTTTAGTTTTAGGTTTTGCATTTTTATATTTTTTCTTACACTATTATTATACCTAATTTTCGCCAAAAAACAACAAAAAATACACAAAAAAGAGACGTCCTCGCCTAGTCGAGAGCGTCTCTACGATTTGGATAAAATAATATTTTTCTATTTCCTCCCTTCCGTCAATTCTTCTCGCAGTTTTTTGAGAATCAGTTGCGCTTCGTCGCGTCCGCCCAAGCCAAAAGCCAATCCGCCGGCCAGAGCGATCATTGCAATGAGGCCGATAAACATTGTGTTGACGAGAGAATTAGCCACACCCAATTGGATCAGCGCGGCAAAAAAACCAAAGATGATAATCGCCCACTTGGAAATTGTCGCCAGGAGCGTTGCTGACATTACGCCAGCCGCGCGCGTACTGCCTTTGACGATGTGATAGACAAAATTTCCCAAAAGAAATACGGCCGTGAGAATCACTACCGCGACCATAACGTTCGGCAGGTAGAGAATTATTTTGTTGAGAAAAATCGTTACCTGATCAAGATGCAAAATGTCTGTCGCCGCCATTAGAAAAACCAAAATCAAAAACCATTCGAAAAGGCCGCCGACAATATTGGAAACTGTGAGATTAAGGCCATTCTTAGAACTCTTACCTCCACCAAAACCCATCTTTTTCATTGCGCTATCAACGCCTAATTCCGAAACCATTTTTGCCACCAATCTGCCAAGTGTTACTGCCATGATCCAGCCAGCCACAAGCACGATCAGTGCGCCCAATAGCGTCGGCAAAAAATTCATCATCTTCTCTCCAACATTAATGAGCGAGAGCGTGATGGCCTCCCCCCAGGTTTTAATATTGTCCATTTTTTTGTCCTCTTGCAGTGCTTCGCTGGTCCAAAAGTGAACCACCGCAAGATGAATTTTATTTTTTAATTTTTATTTCTTGTTTTTTCAAGACGACCAATTAAGGCGTCGGTTGTACTGCGGGATTAACCTCTGGTGCAGGAGGAACCTGCTCTAGCGGAGTTGTTCCTGGATTAGGATTGACGTAAGAATCTGCTGCTGGTGTCACTGGAGCTTGCGCCGGAGCATTAGTGGTCAAACCAAGATTTTCTGGAGTATTCTCCACTCCCTTGTCGATATTGCTGATCATTTTTTCCAATTGCTTTTTTGTATCAGCAGAACCATCGCCAGAAAGAAGTCCAACCACCTTTCGATATTCCTCCTTAGCCCCATCCTTATTTTTGTCCTTCTCGTAAGCTAAGCCAAGATAGAAGTGAGCATTGATATTTTTGTCATCCGCTTTGACTACCATCTTGAAAATTTCTTCAGCAATCTTCAGATCATCATTTTTTGCTCGCAGACGATACATGTTGGCCAGACTGAGCAAATAGTCCGAATTTTTAGAATCAAGCTGTGCGGCCTTAGTTGAATTTTCAATCGCGCTGTCCGTCTCGCCAAGCGCGTCCTGGATCAAAGATAGTTGATAATAGCCAGGAGCGAAGTTATTTTTTTCTGAAACGGATTTTTGGAAAAAATCCTTGGCTTCATTAAAAAGGGCTTTTCGCTCTCCTTCGTCTTTTTTCGTCGCACCATCGGCGATTTTGATCTGTCCCAGCTTAAGAAGATAGTTTGGATTATGTGGCTCAAGCATGAGGGCTTTTTGATAGGTGGACTCCGCTAATTTCAATGAGTCAGGAACATACATTCCTGAATTCTCATAAATCTGCGCCAACGCCTCGACCGTTTCTACGCTATTATTATTCATTTCTAATCCTTTCGTAGCAGCTGAAACAGAATAGTTTATGTAGTTTCTGATATTATCAACGTTGCGTTCTTGTTCGGATTTAAGTGCTTCCTTATTTGCCAGCATCATATAATAAACACTGGCTTTGGTATAGTAGAAGCCCTCCTTAGCATTGAGTCCGATCGCTTTTCCCATTTTCATTATGGAATCTTCCTGATTCTGACTAGACGCCTGTGCAGCTCTTCCCGCGTAAACATCCGCAACGTATACTTTTCCCAAAAATACAAACAGGAAAGCCACGCCAGCACTGACAAGCATAAAAATGAAGGCTAAAGCTAAGGCAAACTTAGGAGAGGCCTTAAGCGAAAGAGCCAAATATCTCGGTTTCGCCTCACTCTCAAACAAAATTACTGCGAGTGAAAAAATCCCCAAGAGTATGGAAAAAAACAGAACGCTGCCCTCCAGCTTCGTTGTCGCCACAGCCACGAGTGCAATAATCGCCGCAGAAAAAGCGCCCAGGGAATACAACTTATTTTTCTCTTTGTCTCGCGAGATAAGATAAAAGCTGACACTAAGATAAGAGAGAGCGAGAATTAGTAGTGCGATCGTTCCCAGCCCGCCGATGGTTGAGATCGCTTCAAAGAAAAGCCCGGAAGCTTGGGAGAAGCGCAAATTATAAAACATCGAGTCATTGAAAGCTTGCGGTTTATAGAGAGAGAAGTCATAGGAATAGGTAGCAGGGCCGGAACCAATCAGAAAATTATGCTTCAGAGAACTAGTGGCAATCGTCGTCGATGCTTTATAGTTTTCCATGAAGGAATCCGGACTGACTTCCACTGGCAAACTAATTTTTTCTGATACTAAAGAAACTGAACCGGTCATCTTGACAATCATAATCAGCACAAAAAGAACCATCGGCAACCAGACCCAGTTGCGATGTGGACGGACAATTTTTGACAAGATATAGACAAGAAATAATACGACTCCGACAAACAACCCCGACCAGATGACATAACCACTGATATTAAGCAGTAAAAATAGATCGGCTACAAGAATAAACATCAAAAATCCTAAAAGTGCCTTTCTTTTTCCAACGGTCAAATTTTCATTTTCAGCTACTTTTAGAATCACCATGGAAACCAAAATTATCATTACAGAGAAAATCACCCCCAATCCACCAACACTGCCAACAAGACTTAGTGGAATATACTGAGCAATACTATTAGGAATCAAAGAGCCGAAAGAGAAGCCCGTGAAAGGCACATTGAAAAAAAGCAAAAGTGTCCAGACAGACAAAACCGCGCCCGAGCTGATAAAAGCAGTCAGCATCAATTTCAGCCGTTTTTCATTGAAATTACTGATAATCAAATAGTACGCAATTATCATCGCTGTTATGCTCATAAAACCACGCGATGGATCACCAAAGGCACCCCAAAAACTATGCCAGCGATCAACTGATAGAAAAGAAGATACCAAATATACCAACCAAAAAATAACGATCGGAATGTCGAGCGGAGTGCGACGGATATCCATCTCCTCGTTAATCACGCCTTTCGCCGACCAAGAGATGAGGGCGAGTAGTAGCCAGAAATAGAAATAAATCTGTTTTTCAAAAACAATCCCTTGAGAAGCAGCTCCTGTGAAAAAAAGCGGGATGCCAAAAATGAGCATAAAAAGACTAGCGCCAATGATTCTATCCAGTATTCGCAGGATAATTTTTGAATCCCTGATTCTTTCTGGCCCGCGCGGCGTGCTAGTATCGGGTATTCTTTCGCCATCCATCGCCACGTTAGCTGGCTTGCGAAAGAAATTATCACCTTGATTGCCTCTGTTAACATCAACCCTATGCCCGTCAGATCGTAATTCCATACTTTTATTTTTAAATAAGAAACGAGTTAATTATTCAACCGTATAAATTATACAAAAAAACTAAGAGAAATGCAAACTGCAAAAAATACAAATTATACATCCAAATTCTTCACACTCTTGGCATGGGTTTGGATGAAACGCCGGCGCGGTTCCACTTCGGTACCCATCAAGATATCAAACATTTTGTCCGCCGCTTCCGCGTCTTCAATATTCACCTGCATCATTAGTCTGGTCGTCGGATCCATCGTTGTTTCCCACAGTTGTGTCGGGTTCATCTCTCCCAAACCTTTATAGCGCTGGATCGTAATACCGGACACTTCCTCTTTCACTTCGCCGTCTTCATCGGTTTCAATCACGATTTCTGGCACAATCTCTTCTAGATTTTTCTCCGCTGCTTTGTCTGCTTTGTCTTTTTTATTTGCCTCGCTTTTCTTTTTCATCGATTCGATAAGCACATCTCTGCCTTGATCAGTAAAAGCATAATTCACTTCCTTTCCCTTTTGCAAACGGTAGAGTGGCGGTTGCGCGATATAAATATGGCCATTGCGGATGAGCGGTTCGAAATAGCGATAGAAAAAAGTCAGAAGCAATGTGCGGATATGCGATCCGTCGACATCGGCATCGGCCATGATAATCACTTTGTGATAGCGTAATTTGTTAATATCCAAACTATCACCAATGCCGGCACCCAAGGCAATAATGATCGGCTTTAGTGTGTCCGATTTTACCACCTTGTCCAGCGTCGCTTTTTCCACATTCACTAATTTTCCCCGCAGTGGCAAAATCGCCTGAAAGCGTCGATTGCGTCCTTGCTTAGCGCTACCACCAGCCGAGTCTCCCTCTACGATATAGATCTCAGATTGCGAAGCGTCACGACTGGAACAATCTGCCAATTTTCCCGGCAGGGTCATTCCCTCCAGGGCGCCTTTGCGGATAACAGCGTCTTTCGCTGCACGCGCTGCCAATCGCGCTTTTGAGGTTAGGGAGATTTTAGAAATAATCGCCTTAGCATTATTCGGATGCGCTTCCAAGTATTCCGCTAACGCTTCAGCTGTCGCCGAAGAAACGATGCCACGGATTTCACCATTTCCCAATTTTGCCTTAGTCTGTCCTTCAAATTGCGGATTGCGCAGTTTCACACTGATGACTGCAGTGAGGCCTTCTTGAAAATCTTCTGCCGTAAAGTTGTCATCTTTCTCTTTCAACAAACCGGTTTTTTTCGCATAAGTATTGATGACGCGCGTGAGAGCTGAACGAAAACCCGCCTCGTGCATTCCCCCTTCTGGTGTGGAAATATTGTTGGCAAAAGAAAACACATGCTCCTTGTAGGAATCAGTATATTGCACTGCTACTTCGACCAATGTGTCTTCCTGTTCTTTGCGCGCATAAAAAGGCATTTCATTTTTGATTGCCTTTCCTCGATTAAGAAACTTGATGTAAGACACTAATCCGCCATCAAACAAAAAGCCATAAGCCCGTTCTTTGCCCGCTTCGCGCGTGTCATAAATTTTCACACTAATGCCTTGTGTCAGATAGGATTGCTGGCGCAGATAGCCGAGGATTCTTTCCCAGGAATAATTGATTTCGGGAAAAATTTGCGGATCAGCTTGAAAAATGATTTTTGTTCCCGTCTCTTTCGCTTTTCCCACCACGATTGGATCCTTGCTTTTTGGCTTGCCTCTTTCAAATTCCATCGCATAAATTTTTCCATCCCGCTTGACTTCAGCGCGGAGATATGCCGAAAGCGCATTGACTACCGAGACACCCACGCCATGCAATCCTCCAGAGATTTTATAGCCATTGCCACCGAACTTTCCACCGGCATGAAGCACCGTTAGTACGGTTTCCAGGGCAGATTTTTTTGTCTGCGGATGTTTTTCCACTGGGATACCAGCACCATTATCCTCAATTTCAATTATGTTATCCGGGAGCAACTTAACAATTATGCTATCACAACGACCCGCCATCGCTTCATCGATCGAGTTATTGACTACTTCCCAGATCAAATGATGCAAGCCATCGACCGATGTTCCGCCGATATACATTCCGGGACGTTTTCTGACTGGCTCCAAGCCTTCCAAGACTTGGATTGATTTGGCATTATATTCCCCGCCTGCATCGCTATGCGAAGCATTGCGGGCAGGCCCGTTACTTTTCGCCTTTTTATTATCTTCTGCCATATGGTTTTTTATTTACTACAAAATTATTTTTTACATTCAATCATTCTCCCTAGAAAGAAAATAGAGTTCAATCAGAAATATGCCAGCGACTACCAAAAGTCCGTCCCACCACAAAAGCATGCGCAATCCCTGAAGAACAAGCAGGATTGTCGCAAGCAGTGCCAAAAGGAAGCCTTGATGCAGACTAAGTATGATATTATCACCGACCAATTCTCCCCGCATCCGATTTTTCCGCATTCGCAGTAAGGCCAAATTGAACCAAGAACCGAGCAGGAAAAAAAACGCGAGATAGAAAAATAGTTTAGCCCAAATATCCTTTTCCGGATCAATTTTCAGCACAATAAAAATCAAAACGGAAAGAGCGATAAGACCGATTATTCTCACTAGCCAAAGATAACCACGTGGTACCATTTTTCTTCGTCCGCCATAGTCCCGATGTTTCGGGACGGAGGAGGATCAACAATCAACAAACTAAAACAGAAAGCAAAAAAGCGTTCGTTTTTTGCTTATCCTACGCCTCTTTAGCGCCTTTCTATTATAGCCCGTATTGAAAAAACGTGCAAGCTAATTTTTTTGAAATTTAGCTTTTGGCGTCTGGCAAACTGGGCAAAAATCCGGCACTTCCAAGATCGCCGGATAACCACAGACCGGGCAAATATAATAATCCACATCAGAAAGATCCTCCCCTGCTTCCAATTTTTGGAGTGCTTTTTGAAAAAGCGCCTGATGGATCATTTCCACCTTGAGCGCTTGTGAAAAAGAAGCTTCCGCACCTTTTTCATTTTCCGCTTGCGCCTGTGTCAGAAATTCCGGGTACATCATGTCGATTTCATAAGTTTCGCCCGCCACCGCCGCTTTCAGGTTCTCCGCCGTATCCTTAACCTCTCCTAATGTTTGCAAGTGTCTCAGTGCATGGATCGTCTCTCCTTCCGCCGCCGCGCGAAAAAGTTTTGCGATTCCCAGATTTCCTTCGCTCTCGGCTTTTTTAGCAAAAGCCAAATAGCGCCGATTAGCCTGCGACTCTCCGGCAAACGCCGCTTGCAAGTTTTCTGTTGTTTTTGACATAGTTTTTATTGGTTAATGCTTATTACACCGATTATACTACAAGTTGAGCAAAAACAAAAAAATAGCCCATTTCTGGACTATTTTGTGCGGGAAGGACAGTTATTAGTCGGGAACATTTTTGAGCGGTCGATTGAGGGAATATTGGCGTATTGGGACAGTATCGGAGTGAAAGTAGAAAGAATGAAAGTCCTAATGAAAGGTTGCTAGCTCCTATCGGTTATAGCTAAACCAACGCCAGGCGCGGATCATTCTTTGTTTTGAATCCAGAAACAAACAAGCTCTCAAAATCCATTCCAGAAAAATCTTTTTTCTGTACTCCGCTGAATTCAAATATTTTTTCACCTCATCGATTTGCTTATTTTTTGAAATTAAAATCTCTTCAGCTGACAAGATTGTCGCTTTTGAATTTAACTTGCTAGCAATTTTTTGCAATCGCTCTTGGTGATACAGACTGCTGATAATATTAACTTCGGGAAAAGAAATGCTTTTCTTTACAAGAAAACTTTGCACTTCCTTGAGATTATCAAAAGTATTGTTGGACGAATTTAGCACAAAATATTCATTTTTAATTTCTGGAAAATTTTTAACCCAAAACTCTTTCAAGAGTTCTGCTCCGAAAATTTCCAATCCTCCGCCTCCCACAAATAGAACCAGTGCCTTTTCATTTTTCTTGGCTAATTCAGCCCCAGCCAAAAGACGCCACCGCGAATCTTGGGTTATTTCGCTTTTCTTTTTTCCGACGTGGAATAAGATGCAAATGATTTTCATATCTCTATTGTATTAGCTAACCTATATAAAAAGAAGGGGCTACGAGTCCTCAATCATAGCCCCCGACTACACGATTTTATTATTAATTGGTAATACTTATTTATTAGCCCCAGTCGGACCGCCATAACGATGATAATCTTCTCTAGTATTAGGATAAACGCGCCGTGACATACTAACCAGAAACTCCTTTGAAAACTCTTTGGCTGCCTCCATTACACAGCCCGCCAATTCAGGCTCACCGTTGCCATCTGGCCAGCTGATAACAAGATTCATGCCAGCCAAAATAACCGTCTTGGTACCGACGGATTTTAATTTTTCAAGAAGCTCTTCCCAACTACTCTGTTCCGGAGTGGGATCATCCGGATGTGTTCCTACGACAAATGCGTCCGTGAATAAATTTTCCTTTAACAAACCTTCCAACTCTACCACCTTATTTGCATCATGGAAAATAAAAATTGGAGGATGACCTTCTTTTTGACCGGCAAGTAATCTTGGCAATGCTTCCCTCATACCTCTCAAACTATCCGCGCTCACAAATCCTATATCCGTATGAATTGATTCTTTCTCTGAATAATGCGGATGAATAAAAACGATTATCTTTCCTTCGCTCTTCTCGATTCGATCTATCAAAAAATTTTCCTGTTTTTGAGATAATTCCTGAAAATTAACCAACTCTCCTTTTGGAGCGCGTTCCGCTTCCGATATTCCATTGATCTTGTTAGATTTTTCAAGAAATCCACCATTGAATTCTGCCATATGAATTAAAATTTAGCTCTTTTAAATTATATGTTTCAGTATACCATAGGTGTCAATAAATAATTATCTTCTAATCAGTTTGAAGATAAATTTCAAAAAAATACAAAAAAATAAGGCGGGTTAGCCTTATTTTTATTTGCGGGGACGGCCCCGCCTTGGCGGGATGACCTACATTTTCTTTGGCGGGCATCCTCGGTCTAGAACTTTCAAGAATAAGGCCGTTGAGGGATTTATTAGAGGTCTTGGGCAAAGTGGTTTTTGAGGCTCCTCGGTCGCAATTTCAAAGGTGAAATGAGACAAATGAGACACGAGACAGTATGTGTCTTATTTTGAAAACCAAGACGATCGATTGTCTCTTTTCTTAAAAAAAAATGCGTTCGGGCGGTGTTTACACACCCGAACGCCTTGGATCTCACTTTCCTTTTCTGGCAATTAGCCTTCTGAGAAAATTAATGAGATCTCCTATGGGATTCCATTCGGCTCTTGCCTTCATCTTGGCCTCATAAGCCTCTGGATGCGTATGCGCAAGTCTGGCATCAGACATTGCATCACGATCGGTTGAGTCAATAAGCATACTCCTCACCTCCTTTTAGATGAAATAGGCCTGCTTCTGTTTTTAGGATACTCTTTTTAAGAAGCTACTTCAAGCAAGGTTCGACTATTTTAAACTTCTTATTATCACAATCGATTTCCGCTTTTGCTCCCAATGGTAAAACAAATTGCGGATCAGTATGGCCAAAATCCATATTAGCAATAATTGATAGGTCTGCTCGACCAAATTCATCTCTGACAACTGAAATAATTTTTTTCTCCAACTCTAATTTTTCTTCCGCAGAATAATCTCGTGCTCTTCCTATAACAATACCACCGATTCGATCAAATATACCTTGCATGCCATAATTTAAAAGCATCCAACCAACCTGAGAATATGTCGGTTTATCTTCAGATGTTTCTAATACTAAAATTTTGCCATTCCAAAATTCTGGCTGTGGCCAAAATTCCGTTCCCTTCATCATTTCCAAAACTTCGATGCAACCACCAAACAATTCTCCCCGAATAATGCCTGAGCCTTGCAGGAATTTCCAGCCATCATTTTCTTTCTTAAGCTCCTTAGTTTTACCGACAATATTCTTATCTGACCAGCCAAAATAGCCTTCGGCATATTCTCCATAGGGAATATACTCATAATCATCTTTCGATTCAAATAACATCTCCCTGACATGGCATTCAAAACTTTCCGGTAAATTTTTCATCTGAGAAAACCCCGCCATAATTGATGGTCCATAGAAAGTGACCAACCCCAATTGATTACAAAATGCATGAAGCGTTGTCGTATCAGAGAAACCCATGAGTATTTTGGGATTATTTTTGATAGTTTCTTTATTGAGATAAGGCAAAATTCTAACCGAATCATCACCGCCAATTGAGGTAAAAATAGCTTTTACTTCCGGATCAGAAAAAGCGTTGTTAATATCTTTTGCACGAACCTCTGGATTTTTCCGAAGATATCCCGCATCAGCCCTCGCTGTCGGATATTCTTTAATTTTCAGTCCCCACTCTGTTAAAATTTTAAGTCCATTTTCATAGACATGCGGAAAAACACTTGGCCCACCCCAAGACGGAGAAACAATTACGACGGTGTCGCCTGGATTTAGTTTTTGTGGTAACATACTGTTTTTTATTACAATAACAATTTAAGAAAGAGGCGTTCTAACGACTCTGCGTTGGAACGCGAGAGAACCCCTCTCTGTCGGCAAAATATTCAAGCTTAAGATGCTGAATGTTATTCTTTATCTTTTTAGTGAATAATCTTTCTAGCAAATAAAGGGGGTTCTCTTCAAGCCAATATAGATGATTTTCTTTCCAATGTTTTTAGTATAGCATATATCTTTCTCTTGAATAAGACCAACCTACCAAACTATGCTTGCGCAAATAAATAATATAAATTTTTGTAAAAAATAGGCTCAGCTTCTGATAAAGAAACTGAGCCATCGAATCATCCATATTCAAACAACTTATCGAACAACTTTAAACCACACTTTTTTACCAACACGGACATTAACTGCTCCGCTTAAATGTATGATTTCATCGGGAACATCCACAACTTCGCCATTAATTTTCACAGATTTTTGCCTTATTAACTGACGAATTTTTGTGTTGCTATAGTCATCATTAAGACCTTTGCGTAGAAGATCAAACAAGCCTATAGAGGGGTTGGTAATGACAACCTCGGGCACGTCTTCTGCAAATTCTTTTTTTTGAACTAATCGGATAAATTTGTCTTGTGCTTCCTTAGTAGCATCCTCGCCATGAAATACCTTTGTAACTTCATAGGCAGCAATCATTTTTGCGTCACGAGGATTTTTAGCTTGAAGTATTTTTTTTACTTCATCTAACGGAATCCTGGTATTGCAAATAAGGAAATGCTGCGTCATTTCATCGGACTGAGCCATAATTGAGCCATACATATCAAACGGTGTTGAATTTAAGAACACGCCGGTACCGCGACTCTTAGACATCAACTCTCCCGTGACAGGGTTTTCCATTAAATGCACAGCTACCACAAATTTATCCTTACCTTTGAGCTTCTTAAGCAAAGTCCTTCCAACTAACGCATTAAAAGTCTGATCCGTGCCACAAAGCTCTACATCAACTTCCAAAGCTACACTGTCAAAGCCCTGCATAAGCGGGTACATGAATTCGTGGAGAAAAATCGGCTTCTCTTCCCTCATTCTTTTCTCAAACATATCGCGCTCTAACATACGTTGAACGGTCATATTTGAAGCCAGATTAACCACATCCTCCATTGTTAACTTAGACAACCAATCATGGTTGTAAACTATACGTGGAGGATTTTCTTTGGCATCAAAATCCATAAGTGGCCGGATTTGATTTATCCAGTCTTGCACATTAGCCAAGACCTCTTCACGCGTAAGCTGCTTTCTTGCTGTAGCACGATCCGTTGGATCACCGATTCTAGCAGTGAAATCGCCGAATAACACTATTACCTCGTGGCCAAGACGGCGAAAATCTTCTAAAAGCATGTAATTTTTAGCATGGCTAAGATGAAGTGAGGTTGATGTAGGATCGGCACCAATGTAGAATTTCATTTTGTCTCCACTGAGAAGACGCTCACGAAATTCTTTCTTAGTTGGCAGAACTTCAACGATTACGCCCCGATTAAGAATTCCATCCACTCGGGATTCTTCTAATACTAGTTTAGTTTCTTTCATTTGTTCCCTCCAAGGTTTAATGTAATAAGTTTACAATAGCTAGTATATCGATAAAAGACAATGATGTCAAAATAAGCTATTTCGAGAAACAAGACCAGGCAATGTACACTGCCCACCTATCAATTGCAATAGTTTTTAAAAGAACTCGTCTAACCAAGAAAACAATTAACCACTACTTAAGGCTAACTCGGATATCTATTTCAATAAATAGCCGAGTAATATTAAGTAAAAAAATTATTTTCGCACAATAGTATAGGGATTAGTAAAATGTTCAAGCCAACTTTTATATCCGCCATAACCACTTGGCCAAACACCTCCCCAGCCCTCATAAGATCTTATTTTAGTATGCGCTGTATTAATTGTATAACGGCTAAATTTTGTACTCCCAATAATAAACTCCACAAACGCATTGTCATCACTAAAAATATTTAATCCTAGGTAATATTTTCTAGAATTTAAAAAGGTCAATAATTCTTTTTCAGAATTAAAACCAATAACCCAAAGTATAGGTAAAAAATATGCTTTTTTGACAAATTCGCAATCTTTTTCTGGCGAAACTACTAACAGTGGTATACCAATCTCCTCGTTGCTACAAATCAATTCTTCCGGATGAGCATCTTCAATATCACATATAGCCTTTTTTAAATAATCCCTATCTATTTTATAATCTTCAGTAAAACATTGCGAGTTGCTACCGCCCAATACTAAGAATTGCTTTTTCAATGAGTCAACATATTGATGATATAAACTACCCACTATGACAACCCCCTGGATCCTATGACAGATCTGTCCGGCGTGAGAAAAAGACTCACGCAAGGTTAACGAAATATCTCGCTCCAGATTAAAGTCTTTTCTGCTTTTCATATTTAACACCTTACAATCAGCCGTTTCAATTTCTGGAAAAAATTCAACAAAATTATCTGCACATAATTTCGATATCTCTCTAGCAACATCATGTCCCCCAAAAAAATAAACCGCATTGACCAGTTTGATTTGCTGTCCAACCAACTGAGGAGCAACGTCGAATAAGATCACTAAATCTAAATTATATTTCAATATTATACCGGAATCTAGCCAGATTTTTTTAATAATTTCTCGTGCCTTCCTGCTAGGTTTAAGCTTTACGCTATTGCCACCAATCAAAGCATTCAATATTGGTATTATTGATAATAACAACGGTTCATTATATGAAAGAATTATCAAAACGGATCCCTTTGGTTTTATTTTTTTTGAAAAATTTTTTTCATTATTTCTTTCATAGTTTTTCAAATAATCAATAACGTTTTCCCAATCTTCTTTTATCCAACACAGAGCATCTTGCGTGCATATCTTATTTAAAGCAAAAAGATCTTTCTTATTTTTCTTAAGAATTCCTATCAGCTCCCGTATAATTCCCCTGATGGCTTTTTTATCTTTAATTTTATAATTGCTCATAGTATAAAATTACCCCTTGTCAATATATTCGACAAATTTAACTTTATTATTTGACCCCCTTTGAAAATAATCGCGGTCAACATGCTTAATATCAAAACTCAGTAATGTTTTTTCCTTTAATGATTTTTTTATAAAATTTAAAATGGTTACATTAGATAACTCCTTTAAACTAACTAATATTTCTGGCCTATAATTTTTAAAATCATTCCGTATTTTTATTTTTATATCACCATAAATATACTCGCTCGCAATTTCAAAAATGTGATCTTTTAGCTCATATGGATCAACCTTTATTCCCTTGATAAACAAGAGATCATCGACCCTTCTCTTTATCCTATCTATTCGAACAGAATTCCTACCACAAGGACATTTGCCTGATTTTATCGACGTAATATCGCCGGTACGATACCGTATTAGTGGCGACGCATTCTTTTTTAATGTAGTGAGCACCAGCTCGCCCTCGCTATCCATAGGCAAAACCTCACCACTCTCCGGATCAATAATTTCCGGCAAAACATACTCATCTAAAATATGTAGTCCCGTCCTAAAATCACATTCATATGCTATGCCGGTATTGACTTCACATAATCCATAGTGATCAAATATTTTTATATTAAATTTACGCTCAATCTCCTCCCGGATTTTATCAGAATATATTTCGCCAGCCATTATACCGCGCTTAAGAGAAAACTGTTCAAGTGAAATTTTATTTTCATTCAAATAATCCAGAAGGTAAAAGTAATAACCCACCGTTCCAACGATAGTATCCGTTTTAAAATCTAACATCATTTGTATTTGCTTTTCGGCTGATTGGATACTGGCAGGTATCACTAACCCGCCAAGCTCTTGAATCGCATAGGTATTGAGAGTTGCACCACTAAATAGCCCATAACTCATCATAAATTGCACGCGGCTATTCTCATTCACCCCAAAACACTTCCAGGCCTGCGCGATTGCTTTTGATCCATTTTTTAAATCCTCTTTAGTATAAAAAGACAGCGTAGCTTTTCCTGTCGTGCCAGAACTAGTATGTAGCTCAATAACATCACTAACTGGTACCGCCAGCGTGCCAAAGGGATAGCATTCCCTCAATTCTTTTTTTGTTGTGAATGGAAATTCTGCTAACCGAGCAACATCATTTATTTTCTTTGGATATTTAAGAAGCTTGTCTTTATAAAAAGCTGATTTTCTAGCTACCCGCAGAGTCTCATTCAGAAGCTTTAATTGCAGATCTTTTTTCTTCATAATGTTAATATTTAAAAATTGTTATGCATTCTTATAATAAATTTTTTTCATTTCTTCGAGGGACTGTTTTATAGCGATTTTTATTTCACCCAATACACACTCATGAACTGGAGACAAAAAAATTGTTTCAGTTTGTAGAGGAGGCAATAAGACTCTTCTTTTAGCCATCTCTTCAATAAAAAAGCCATAAGCTCCAACATCACAGCGCTCCAATTTAATGCCTTGCTTAAAACTACTACAACCAAACGCCACAGTTAGCATGGATAATATTCCCTGAACGCATCCAGGTATATTCAAACTATCCATTTGCTCTGTTATATATTTTCTTAAATCATCACCAATTTCTTTACTTTTTTTATGCATATTACCATTTTGCAATTTTCCTATTACCGTTCTAGCAACAATCAGCGACAAGGGATTTCCATTGAAAGTACCAGCAAAAAAAACAGTGCCCGTCGGAATAAAGGTTTCCATTATCTTTTCTTTTCCACATATAACAGAGAGAGGAAATCCGCTAGCAATCGCCTTAGAAAATAAAGATATGTCAGGAGTTACATTAAAAAATCCTTGCGCACCATGAATACTAATTCGAAATCCAGTAACAATCTCATCAAAAATCAAAATAGTTCCAGTCTTATCACAAGCTTGTCGCACCCTATTAAGATAGTCTTCTTTTGGCGGTGTACAACCAGAATTCGCCAGAATCGGCTCAAGCAAAAAACACGCATATTCATTATCTTTTAATTTTTCCTCAACGGCATCAATATCGTTAAATGGAACTAGGTCTAGACCTGATTCACCGATCGTCCCATCGCTTGGTATCATTTGTTCGTGGACACCATGGTAGCCTCCAACTATAGATAAGATTTTTTTTCTACCCGTATACGCTCTTGATGCTCTTATCGCATATGCAACCGCATCCGATCCGGTCGTTGCGAATCTAATCTTTTCGGCGCTTGGAATTATGTTGTGTATAATTTCGGATAACTCTTTCTCTAGTAATGTTTGGTAAGAAAAAAACCAGCCATTGCTTATATTACTCTTGATTATTTCTACTATCTCCTGGTCTGCATGTCCAAAAAGAAGCGCTCCATAACCCATCCACAAGTCGATATACTTATCACCTCCCTTATTTACAACATATGGGCCATTTCCGCCCACAATGTCACTCGGATAATGCGATGGTATTGGAATAGGTGAATTTGTATTGCCGGCTAAATAATTCATATTATTTTAAATTAAATTTTTTATTAACTGCATTTATTAATTTTTCAGAAATTGCTAACTTTTCCCTAAATGTTCCCGACAGTAATCGATAATTGACATTTATTGTATCGAGGTTTGCAATCAATTGATTGAGAAAGATTGAATCATCAATATCCAGCGATTTACCAATACTTTTTTTGGGGTTATTATTTACAAGAACCAAGTCATAACTACTCATGTCCTCAGAAAAAAGATCGTACATTTTCTTGTTAAATCGGCCATGCGTAGCTACCGACAATAAATGATCAACAAACCCTGTTGAATTATAAACCAGATATTCTTTTGCAGAAAATATATTAGATTCCCTATTCGCAAGTTCATATTTTTTATTGGCAATTTTATAAAAATCGGGAATAATTTTTTTGTGTTTATTATCCTTGTCTTGCTTTACTCCAAGCGACATTAGCATATTATCTTCTATGTATGACGTATGCAACTTTTTAGCAAGATAACTTACTAATTTTGATTGCTCTTGGGATGGAACACCAACGAATGCAACCTTAATTAGCATGTCCCCATACACGACCGCGCTCAAAAAATGTTTACTCAAATTATTTCCATTTCTTATCATTGTAGCGGTCGTAAGATAGCCCTGTCTAGGATCGTGCCTGTCAAGCCTCCTATCAACAGCTCCCAAAAATTTACTCATGTGTTCACCGTAATATTCAGAAGAAAAAAAGTGGGTAATTTTTTTTCCATTAAGCGCTTTTTGGACATAATTCTCCTGCATTTTTTTTACCTCAACAGTATCATCATGTTTATTTGGAGCGTCCCATCCTTCAATAACAAAAACTTGAGGAAAAAATTGACGAATCCAATTAGCTCTCACATTTAATGGTATATTAGTCAAATTAGGACAATCATACACAATGACACAAAGGTCATCAACCTCTTTTAGGGCAGTCTCTATGAGGCGCTCATGTCCCACATGAAATGGCGCAAACTTTCCTAAAATCAAACCTCTTGTTTTACTCATAGTTTTTGATAAAATTTTTTATAAGCTGGCTATTCTTACGCAATAATTTCAACATTCGAATTTCTTCATCAATCTTTTTCGTAAATTCAATTTCATTATCCAGCCCTTGCTTATTCAAAAGATAAGCCAGCATAAATGCTGTCCGTCTTTTTAATAAAAATAGTAAAGCTCCCACTTCTTCTTTAGCTAGACTGATAGTTTTCCGATATGAATCCAAATAATCCCTCATCAAACCAAAATCGACTCCCTTGTTTCTTATAATTATTTCTTTTATTGCTATCGCTACATCACTAATCATTTCAGCATAGTGAGACTCGCCAAAATCAATAAAACTAACTCCGTCATTTTTAGTCAAAATTATATTTTCCATGCTCAAATCTTCATGTATAATGGATTTTCTAAATTTTATTTTTTCAAATAGACAAATTTCTTGCTTAAGCTCGCCAACTTCTTTTTGCAATATTTTTTTACGCGAGTCATTGATGTTGCCCAAATTAAAATCAGCAAAACTAAAATTATAAATTGAAAGTCTTGTTCTCTTATGCTTAGGCCTAAAGTCAGCAAGGGAAAGATGCATGCTTGCTTGTTTTTTAGCTATCTTCCTAACAAGACTGGGAGAGATTTCTTTCTTTGAAAGAATATTACCCTTGATATATTTCAAAAGAATACTTGGTTTTTTATCAATAAAGAATACTTCCTTAGAAATAATCGGGAAAAATTTTTTCTCAAAACAAGAGTTTAATTTATTTAAAATCTCTATTTCATATAAGATTTCTCCATAACTATTTTCTGAATAAATCTTCAATAGATATTTATAATTGCTCCTGTTTCCAACACTGATGATGTAGTTTTTGCTTTCAATCCCCCTGTCTATTTTAAAAACAAAACAGCACCCTTTTATTATGCCAGTAGAGCTCAAATATGATCCTATTTCTTCCTCTTCCCAGTCTAAACTTTTTTTGCTCTTCATAATATACCAGCTTGGGGAAAAATAAATTGAAAATAATTCAATTAACCAATCTCGCTTAATAATTTTCGCACAATCAACCTTCCCTTTTTAATAAGCAAGCTTACATTCAAAATCAAATCATACTAACATGAAATGCTCCTTTTTGTCAATAATCGTATCCTTAATCGTATCCTTAAATTCCATTTTGAAGTGCAATTCCTTTCCACATATTAACAGCCACCATAAAAATTAATATTTGAGATTGAGAGAGGCTAAATCCCCAATCGGGGACTTAGCCTCTCCCATGAAGTGTCCTTGATCAATTTAGCCTAGTATAATAAATATATATATATATCAGATAACACCCCCATCTTTCACAAACCTCTTTATCCGCTCCACCATTTCCTGCGGAGTAGTATTGGCTTTGATAATATAATCCTCCGCTCCCAGTTTTTCCGCTCGATCTTTGTATTCTTTTTTGTCAGTATTAGTAAAAACAAAAATTGGCACGCCTTTCACGCGGGAATCATTCCTTAGTTTTTCCATAATATCCAATCCGTTTTCATTGCGGAGCATCACATCCAAAAGCACAATGTCCGGCCTATCCCAAGAAATTACTTTAAAAACCTCCTCACTCGTAGTGGCCGGCATAGTAAGAAGACCTTTGATGTCAAAAACTTTACTAAAAAGAAACACTTGTTCCGGATCATCTTCAACAAATAGAACTTTAATCTTATTATTAATCATACGCTTTGGCTAAAAATTACATTTTAATTTCCGCTCTCTCTTTGATATATTCCTTAATATCTACTTTGCCGACAGGCTTGATTGGCAGTTGCACAAAAAATTCCGAGCCTTTGCCTAATTGGGATTTTACCCAAACTTTTCCGCCGTGACCTTCGACAATTTCTCTGATAATAAATAGCCCGAGTCCTGTTCCGTCAGTATACATATCCACAGCGTTTTTTGCTCGCACGAATTTTTGAAATAAATTCGGGATGGCTTCGACGGGAATACCGATACCATTGTCTTTGACAGAAAAAATAATATTTTCCCCTTCTTTGCGACTGTTGATTTTAATAATTGCTTTCCCGGCTCTCTTATCCCGAATATCCGGAGTCATTTTGGGAGAAGGTGTGTATTTGATAGCATTGGTAATTAAATTAGAAAAAACTTCCTCCAGGTATTGTTTTTGTCCAAAAATATCCGGTGTAGATTTATCTAACTTTCCCAGGGACAATTCGATCTCCCGCTCCATTGTTTCTGGCTTGAAGCCGTCAATCATCTTGTCAAAAAATTCCCTGAGGTTAATTTTTTCCACTTCCGTATCCATGGCGTTGAACTTTTTGTTTGTCAGCGCAGTAGCACTTAGGATGTCATTTATAATATCCTCCAGCTTCTTGCACTTGAATTGAGCGCCAGCATAAAATTTCTTTTTGGTCTCGGCATCAAAAGAATCCATCGTCCCATCGATCAGCATTGCGATTGTGCCTTTAATGACAGTGACGGGGGTGCGCAACTGATGCGAGGCGATATTGATGAACTCGTTTTTGACTTGATCCATCCGCTTCAATTCTTCATTGGCAAACTCCAGGGCTTCTTTTTGCTTGACCTCTTTTTTAACTGAATTTACCAGCCACCAACCAAAAACTGTAGCAATAAATAAAGTGATTATTGTTATACCGCGATTGATCGGATTAGTTATAAAAAATAATTGCGAACCTATTAGGATTATCAAAGATACTACTAGCATTTGAGCAGCGAGAACTTTTGCATTTAACGCTTTATATTTAACCATGGCATAGGCTCCAAATAAGGCAAATACAAGTGAGGAATAGGGAGTGAAAAGCACTATAGTTGCATTATCAAAGATAGACGGCACCACATCTATCATTCCGCCCAGAAATATCATAAGCAGAGACCCTGTGGCAAATATTTTAAACTGCTTTTTTTGATTTTCGTCCAAGAGCTTAATTTTTTTAACAGAAAAGAAGATCCCCAAAATAATGTCATACAAAAGAATGGCTGCCATTATTATATACGCTGGCCCAGCTAAAGTATCACAGCTAGGCGCGGGGCCAATCGTTTCATAAAAATCCGTTGGGACTAAAAAGAAAAAAGGTAAAAGCGGAACAAACACATAATACAAAATTTTTCTCGGTATTTTTTCTTTCTCCGGAAACAGATAAATAAAAAGGACAAAGAATGCCCCTGCAAATAACCCTAGTGAAGATATTCTATCTGCCCACAAAACGCCTACGGGGCTGGAAAGTTTATAACTCAAAAAATCCGAAGTTATCCAAACAATCAAAAAAATGGAAATTATGAAATAAATTCTGTTTGCTGTCTTTTTAAAATCAGAAAAAAGAATTAATAATCCCAGTAACAAAAGAACTACTATCGGAGGAATAGAAATATAGTTCGCATATATTCCTAACTTCAAAAAAACACTTGTATCGCACATGTGGCAATTATAGTTTTATTGTTTATTTTTTGTGCCTAAATAATACTACATTTTGAAAATTTATACAATATTAAAGGGAGGGTGAATTTTTATCCACACTCCCTTCGTTTTTGTTATGACAATTTTTTCATGGATCAAGCGATCCGCCAATAATGTCAATCTTTCTGAGCTGTTCCCTGTTTCTTCCCATATACCGATGAGCAGGCTCTGAGAAACCGATGTCTGTATCCTTGAGTAGTCTGGTATTGTCAAAAACCAAACTCAAGTTTACGAACTGATAATAATAGTTAACTGCCCAGAGCAATCTGCGGAGAGCATTGTCACCATTGAATGTTTTGCCCCAATAAGCCAAATACTCGGAACAATCTTTCAAACCAGCCATGTCCGTTAACTGCCTTTTGGAAAAAAGCTGCATCTGTCTCATTAAGGAGTAATCCACAAAATGAAACCCTGGTCGATTATCATCAGCACCGATTGCATTCAAAAGTAAATTCATATTAGTGGATGTATTTACTCCGGATGAAATGTGATAGGTATTGAAACTCCTTTGAGAAAAAAGCAACTCTGCAATCGCTTTAGTGGCATAGTCGATGGGAATTATGTCGCAAAATGCTTCGGAATCCATCGCAACCAGCCTTAGTAGATTGAAAGCCGCAATCGCCCAACTGATGACGAACGATCTGGGCGCCCAAGCTCTGCTGTCGCCCATAATAATGGATGGCCGCACCACTAGAAGTTTATCCGCCGGAATCATTTTTCGAATATTGATTTCACCAATCGATTTGCTGCGACTGTATTCAACGAGCTGGCTGTATTCAATGTTCGGAGATTCATCTTCGTGGACAATGCGATGAGGCTTATCACATCCGCATATCCAGGAAGTTCCCACATACACGAAAGTTTTCAGATTAGGAAGTCTGGCTGCCCACTTGGCAACATTACTAGCCCCGATGATGTTCACTTGCTGAATATTGTCTTTGTGACTGGGAGCAAATGAAGTATCGGCGGCGGCATGGATAATCGTATCCACGTCACACAATTCTTCCATTGCCTCCATCTGATCAACCAAGAATTCCCTTGATAAATCACCGGGTATAGGAATTATTTTCTTTCGGTCAAAATAATCATCATGAAAAGCAAAAACTCTTACCAATCGCTTGTCTGCTTCAATACTATCGGTCGCCCTTACAAGGCAATAAATTTTATCGATCCTTTCATCCTTGGAGAGTAATACGAGAAGCTCTCCGCCCAAAAACCCAGTTGCACCTGTTAAGAATACTTGCATAATCACCCCCTTTTGGCAGAAAGCCACAGCTATATTTTAAGCCATATTTTTGTATATTCCCAAATGAAAACGATAAGATCAATCACGATGCTCCAAAAAATGGCACAATAGATTGATCCTTCAATAATTTTCACCAAAGCCCCCGCAGAATTGTCCCCTTCCATTCTGAAAAAAAGATAGGCATGCAAGGGACTCCACCAAGCCGAAATGGCAACAAAAGTCGCATTGGGACTTTGGCGGATCATCCGCTTTGTCCATTCGATTAACTTCCATGAGCTTTTCCTTTCCAGCCAAGGTCGAATCTTCCTGATAAAAAAAACATCTTCATCAAAAAAATCATATAGATATAATCCGCCCCAGCAAGCCAGCAAAATGGAAAAGAAAAGCGGAATAGTCGCAAAGTATTGGAACTTAATTGCCAGCCACGGCATATAGATATAGTCAAATGACCATATTATCGCCACAACCAAGCAATAAACCGCTCCAAACTTGGAAAATCTTCTTAATTTCACAGCGTTCATATTCTCCCTCCCTAGATAAGCTAAAAGCGCAAATATGCGCTGAATGTTGTTAATGTGCCGTCATATTCTGATTTAACACTCTACCGCGAAAAGTCGATTTTGTCAACTAGATCGGAATAATGTTCGAGGCACCGTTTTCCCCATCGAAAAAGAGGCCTGAATTAAGCCACTAAATCAACTGCGGGGACGGCCGGACTCGAACCGGTGACCTACTGCGTGACAGGCAGTCGCTCTAACCAACTGAGCTACGCCCCCGTTGCAAATGTAAAATGCAAATCTCAAAATGAAAAAATAAGGAGTCGCTTCGCGACAATTTTCCTAAATTTTTCACTTTGATTTTTTAATTTTAATTTTTTTTGTAGCAGGGGTGAGACTCGAACTCACGACCTCAGCGTTATGAGTGCTGCGCTCTAACCGGCTGAGCTACCCTGCCTCATCAGTGTCCGGTATTTTGTAATTTGTATTTAGCAGTAAAAAAACAATGCCAGATACGTCAGGATACCAAATACTACTATGTTGCGGGAGTAGGATTCGAACCTACAACCTTCTGGTTATGAGCCAGACGAGCTGCCATTGCTCCATCCCGCTATCTTTTTCGAACTATTATCCATTCTAACCCAAAAAAAACCAAACGTCAACAAAGCAGTGATTTAATCCAAAACCATGAAAAATCGCAGAAAATCTTCATAATACCCGAAGATTTTTTCCGCTTCTGCTTTAGTGAGGACAAAAGTTTCGTCATGGATGATCCGGTTCCTAATTTCATGCGCTTTGCGCAGATCTTCGATATTTTCAATTTGCCCAGGAGTGATACTGTCCAACCGCTCAGTCAAATTTGTTCCTTTATAATTCATCCGAGCGACAAGATTATCAATGATGTTGTCCGCCTCAATTATCGCCACCTTATATTCTGATTCGTTCTTGCTCTCAAGCCTCACCCTTACTTTCGCCCATTTGGCCCGCAACTTATTTTTTCGATTTCCGAACTCTGACGGAATATTCATTCCGACCAGAGTATCCCTGATGTCAGCGCCCAAACCGCGCTGTTTGAGCATTAACACAAGATCAACAAACATCACGATGACATAAACTTCCAAAAACAGTTTGATAGCCGCAAAAGTCATTGAGGTGGAAAAAGCTTTTGCTAGAGCAATGAGTCCGCTGGAAAAATTTTCCAAAAGTACGTCCATTTTTATTTTGGTAAAAATTATTTATTGATCTCGTAAGCATGCGCCGCGCGGAGCAGGTTTTCTTCATCAAACCATTTGGCCATCAATTGAAATCCGAACGGAAGTGATTTATTATCAACTTCAACTTCCGGAGCAGGCAGGGAAATTGCCGGCACTCCGACAATATTGGCGGTGATAGAAAACATATCAGCTAGATACATCTCCAACGGGTCTTGCGTTTTTTCACCGATCTTAAAAGCGGGGGTCGGCGCGGTTGGCATGAGAATCAAATCGACTTTCTCGAACGCTTTCTCAAAATCCTGTTTGATTAGTGTCCGTACTTTTTGCGCTTTGAGATAATAGGCATCATAGTACCCGGAGGAAAGCGAATAAGCTCCCAACATGATCCGCCTCTGCACTTCCTTGCCCAGACCATAGTGACGAGAGTCAAGATACGTTTCCAATAATTTCTTTGGCAGTCCGTTTTCCGAAAGATTGGAATTCACCTCATCCTTTTCATCGTTGATCGAAAGTCCATAGCGAATGCCATCATAACGCGCCAAATTGGAACTGACTTCACAAGGCTGGATGATATAATAGGTCGCCAGAGAATATTTGGAATGAGGCAATTCAATCTCTACGATTTCTGCGCCCAGTTTTTTATAAGTCTCAACCACGGCGTTGATCGATTTTTGTTCTTGCTCGCCCAATCCGGAGATATGTTCCAATACGATCCCGATCCGCAGACCCTTCACTTCTCCGGTCAGATAATTCGTATAATCCTTACCCGCGCTATGCGCACTTGTTGCATCCATTTTATCTTGCCCGGCAATGATGCTCAGAACGATTGCCGCGTCTTCGACGGTTTTCGTGATTGGTCCGATCTGATCAAGGCTCGATGCCATGGCAATTGCCCCATAACGAGAAACACGGCCATAGGTTGGTTTCAGTCCCACCAACCCGCAAAAGGAAGCTGGTTCACGGATTGATCCGCCCGTGTCCGTTCCTAATGCCCAAACAGCCTCGCCTGATGCCACGGCCGCTGCCGATCCACCTGATGAACCGCCTGGCACACGCGTCAAATCACGCGGATTTTTAGTCGGGCCATAAGCGCTATTTTCCGTCGAGGATCCCATCGCAAATTCGTCCAGATTGGTCTTTCCCAGAAATACCGCGCCAGCTTCTTTCAGCTTTTCAATTACTGTCGCATCGTAGGGGGCGATATAATTATCTAGAATTTTAGAAGAAGCAGTTGTCCGCACCCCGGCAATACAAAGATTGTCCTTGATTGCTCCTGGAATTCCCTCAAGTAATTCTATTTTTTCGCCGCGCGCAATTTTCTCATCGACTGCCCTGGCTTGGACTAAAGCTAAATCTTTGGTCAAAGTTAGATAGGCAAAAATATCTTTGTCTTTTTTTTCAATCACGTCGAAATACTGTTGCGTTAAATCAACAGAAGTTATTTCTTTGTTAACTAATTTATTATGCAATTCTCTTATCATCTGATAATAATTTTGTAATTTTGTAATTTTGTAATTTTTAAATAATTTTTAATGCTAGAATTTTTAAACCAACTTGTTTACGCTGGTTTAAACATTAAAAATTAAGATTTATTTACAAAATTAAAAATTAAAAATTAAAAATTATTATAGTACGCTCTTCACCTTATCATACCCATTCCTACTCTCCGGAAAAAGTTCCACGATTTTTTCTTTATTTAAAAATTCATCTGTCCTATCTTCACGACTATTATTATTCATTCCTGTGATGTGTGCTGTTGGAAGAACTCCAGCCACATCCACTTCTTCGAGTTGTTTGATCCAATCCAAAATCGACGACAAATCATGAGAGAATTTTTCAATCTCTTTCTCTTCTAGACCGATTCTGGCTAAACTGGCAATGTGTTTGACTTCGTCTTTACTGATCATAATTTTAGCATTTTACTAAATTCTTTTTCATCAATAATTTTCACTCCCAACTCTTTTGCTTTGGCATATTTCGAACCCGGACTAGATCCAGCCAAAACAAAATCAGTCTTTTTGCTGACGGAAGAAGACACGCTTCCTCCTGCTTTTCTAATCATATCCTTAAGCTCATCTCTTGTAAAGTTTCCCGCTTCTCCAGTAAGCACAAAGGTTTTTCCCTGCAATTTCTGCTCAGACGAGGCGTGCCTCGTCTCTACGATAATTTCCACGCCACAATCCCGCATTTTTTCCAGCATTTTCATGTTTTCCGCATCTGCAAACCATTGAACCAAGCTCTCCGCCGACTTTTCTCCAATACCTTTAATTTTTACCCAATCTTCTTTCAAAATTAATGGAAAATAATTAATAATATCTGCTAGGTTTTGAAATTTGAAATTTGATAATTGGGAATTGTTTAGAAATTCAAAATTAGAAATTAGAAATTCAGTTTTGATTGCTTCAGCAATCAAAACTGCTGTTTCTTCCCCGGCATGCCGAATCCCCAGTGCATAGAGAAATTTTTGTAAAGTTATTTTTTTACTTTTTTCGATTGCCACAATTAGATTGTCAGCAGATTTTTCCGCAAAGCGCTCTAATGGCTCCAAGTCACCTTTTTTCAATTCAAAAATTTCCGCTGCGTTGGCAATCACGCCTTCATTCACTAATTGCTCAACAATTTTCTCTCCCAAGCCATCAATATTGAACCCTTTTTTGGAAACAAAATGGATGATTTTTTCGATCTCAACTGCAAAACACTTGGGATTCAAGCAATACATAGCCACCCCCATTCTTTCTTCTTTTTGGTTTGTTTTTTTGGATTTTGATATTTGAGATTTATTTGGAAATTGGAAATTGGAAATTGGAAATTTGCCTGTTGGTCCCCCGCAGATCGGACAGGTTTTGGGCATGGAAAATATTTTTTCCTTTCCCGTGCGCAAACCCACCAAGGTCTCTGTGATTTCCGGGATAACATCGCCCGCTTTTTGCACGACGACCGTGTCCCCGATCCGCACATCCAAGCGCCGGATTTCATCTTCGTTGTGCAGTGTCGCGCGCGAAACCATCGAACCAGCAACAAGCACCGGACGCAGATGCGCGACGGGCGTGAGCGCTCCGGTCCGACCGACTTGTACCAAAATATCCTCCACCACCGTGGTAACTTTTTCCGCCGGAAATTTATAGGCGATGCCCCAACGGGGAGATTTTCCCGTATAACCCAATTTTTCTTGCAACGACCGCGAATTGATCTTAATCACGACACCATCAATCCCATAATCTTCTTTGTCTTTTTTCCTCGTCCATTCCTCGTAATAATTTTCAATCTCCTCGATGCTTTCACACAAACGATAATTTTCATTCACACGAAAACCCAACTCTTCCAACAATTCCAGTTCCTCAATCTGTGTTTCTGGTATTTTAATATACTCTTCACCCCTTCTCCTTACTAAGGAGATTCCGCGTTCGCCAAGTGGCGAAGGTGGAAGGGTGAGGTGTATTTGATCAATATCATACACAAAACATTCCAACCGACGTTCGGAAGCGATTTTTGGATCCAATTGGCGGATCGATCCGGCAGCGGCGTTGCGCGAATTGGCAAACTGCGCTTCGCCTTTTTTCGCACGCAATTTGTTGATCCGCGCCAATTCCTTTTTTCCCATAAAACACTCTCCCACCACGATACACGTTATGGCCTTTTTTAGCTTCAAGGGAATATTGAAAATAGTTTTCAGATTCTCAGTCACATCCTCGCCGATCATCCCATCGCCCCGCGTCGCCCCGCGCACAAAATTGCCATTTTCATAGGTCAAAATCACTTTTAGGCCATCAATTTTTAACTCGCAGACGTAATCTAGTTTTTCATCCTCAACTTTAGATTTTGAAATTAAGCGCAATATTTTCTCTTCCCATTTTCCGATTTCTTCAAAACTGAACGCATCATCAAACGACCACTGTCGGGTTTTATGCAAGACTTTTTGAAACTTGTCGAGCGGTCGCCCGCCGATCCGTTGCGTCGGAGAATCGGGAAATTTCCACTCTGGATATTTTTCTTCCAGCTCTTTGAGTTCCGCCATCAACGACGAATAGACCTCATCGGTCAGATCAGGTTTGTCCAGAATATGGTATTCGTAGCGCAATTTGTTGATTTCCGCCGAAAGCTTCTCGATGCGCTCTTTCGTTTGTTGGTCGGATTTATTCATATATTTAATTATAGCACACAAAAAAAAGCTCCGGAGGCGCCTACCTCCGGAGCCACAAAGCAAATTTAGTCGGTAGAAAAAACTATCCCGTCAAGAGTTGCAAATCCATTATTAGCAGCTTCTTGGCGTAAATTGCCATTCGGTAAAATGTCTATCCTTCCCGCTGTATAGGCTCCACCAATACTCGCCCAAGCAGGAAACGTTAGTCTTTTTAAAGGACGACAATTAGATGTTGGAATTGTAGCAAAAACGCCAGTGGCCGCTGTAACACTAGCACCAGTTTTATGCACAACCAATCCGCGCAAATACACCAGCCCGGTACTGCTATCTATCGCATATTGAGCTACTTGGTGTCCAGTATTATAATTAACCCATCCGGCTGCCGTTTCAAGCGGTAGATTTGTCCACGTCAGACTGGTTGCCGCCACTGCCGCCTCAATCGCGCGTTGATCTCCGGAGCCGGTGCCGATTGATTTAATAGAAGCTATTTCAGATATTGGACTGAGTGCATCAGTTGTGCAACTCAGGTCTGAGTCATCCTCTTTTTTTAATACTATATCATAACCCACACCAGCGGTATCCATAAAAGCAGCTGTACCGCAGATATCACCCACTGTGCTATGCCCTCCTTCGGTGATTTGTCGCATCACCAGCTCCACTCCACTCTGGGCGTTTTGGAAGGCCTGGGTAGACTTACTCTCCCCCATGGAAGCTTGGCGATCTTTGATGGAAACCAAGGAAACAGATAGCGCAGTTACAAGCATGATACCCAAAATCATCATCGTAACTACCAAGATAGAAGCTTTAAACTTTTTTGTTGGCATCTTTTTATTTTGAAGTTCTGGCCCTAAAAAAAGACCGGGACTCCTTTGAAAAATTTAAATTAATTATTTCACTCTTATCACAATATCCAGCGTGGAGACTAGCAAACATAGATAGCTATTCGTAGTCAAAATCTCGGAAAGAAATACTGGTTTGGATATGCTGGGCATCCACACCATTGCCAATATTGAGTAGGACAGTTGCCTTGCCTACGACTTTGGGAGTAGCCGAAGTCGGCGTAACCTCAAAAATTCCATCCACATCCGCAGAAATTAGCTCAGTCGGAGTCCCGCTGGCCGTACTACAATCGGGATATTCCAAATCACCTGGCGAGTAGGCTGGATCTGAAGGATAAAAAAGACTTGTCAGGCTCCCTCCAGTAAAGCTATATCTGATGCATGTGGCTTGAGAATTATTAAACATTATTACTGTCTTTTTGGTCGCATCCACCATTAATTTAGTACTCATCCGCATATTTTTAGCCATAGCTTCCATAGCTGTGCGACTTGCTTCCATATTACGCTGCACGATGCGACTTTTCTGGCCAGCGCTAAAAGTTCTCGCATAAGTAGCAGTCACAGCAAAAATCACCACGGTAAAAATAGAAACGGAAATCATTACTTCCAACATTGAAAAACCATAATAATTTTTCCTGCCCTTTTTTAGTTTTTTTACCATTTTGTTAACGTTACAATAGCAAAAGCGCATTTATTATTGGTATTGCAATTGCTAGAATTAGGAGAACTGGGCAGTCCAGCGGCCCCCCAACCCGCAGTGACATAGACCTTGGCTTTTGCGGCATTTTCAGCATCTGAATCAGAACCGTCAATTAGCGAGTAGTCTATATTTACTCTTCTTCGAAATTTTGTAATTGTTGCGGAAGTTGTTGAATGTTTATAGAAATTTGTCACATTATCAGCATAAAGTCTAAACAATGTCGATGAGCAGTCTAATGCAGACTGAAAATCAATCCGACAATTAACGGTATCATCAGCAGGAAATGCCCCAGAAAATGCATCTACTCTATTTTTAAAGTTATTATCCCGAAGATTTTGTACCAATTCTACTCCCTCTTGCGCAAGCATAGCTCCAATAATCTGATCGCGACTGTCAAGCGACTGTCTCAGTGCGGAAGTAAAAAGCGGCAAAACACCCATGACACCGATCGACAGGACTGCCACTGAAAGCATCACTTCCATGAAAGAAAAACCGGCATAATTGTGCTTCTTGTTTTTTTTCAACATTTTTTCAACTTAATTTTGCGCAATTGATCCATTTGCTCCAATTGTCACAGTTTTTGTTTTTGTATTAAGAGTAAAGGTTATTACTAAAGCAGCAGACTTATAATTTCCGTTCGGAACATCAAACATCATCATTTTTCCGCCAGCATTAGAAGCGACCCCGTCTTTTAACTTTTGCGTATAAATAATATTATTGCAACTAGTTAGAATATTACTGTAGCAGAGATAGTAGGTTTTCCCATCAGCATTAAAGCGCACTCCATAATATTTCGGCACGGATCCTCCTGTCATTTTCCCCTGCAAGGCGTTACTCTGCGCTTGCTTGATGTCCGCCGCCACTTCCGACTGTGCCGCCTTGAGTTTAGCTAAATCCTGAGCTGGCCGCAAAGAAACAAACCCGATTGAAAGCATGATTCCAACAATACCAATCACAATTATCACCTCAACAAAAGTGAAACCTTTCTGCCTCTTTTTTCTGTTTATTTTTAGTTTATCTTGCATCATTTAGAAAAATTTCAAATACCAACTAACGATAGGTGTGTAATAAAGCATCGAAATGATTGCTCCCACGGCCAAAAATGGAGCGAAAGGAATCTGACTGCCCATTTTTTTCTTCTTCAGGCTCACTAAAACTATACCACAAATCGCCCCAATTGCAAAAGCCAAAAACAGCCCCAAGAGAATTTTGGGCCAGCCCAAAACCAATCCGATAAGAATGACCAAAAAAGCATCGCCCATTCCCATAAACTTTTCCCTGGAAAGAGAAGATAGCAGGAAAAAGGATATGAACGCCACAAAAGCAGCCAACGTACCGGAATAAGTCAAATTATTCAGGATACTGCCATTAAAATTCGCCATTTGAAAATCAATCAAGAGGTTGCAAAAAATAGCAAAACCGACCGTTGTCCAAAGCACGATACTGGGAATTTCCAAATAAAGCAAATCATAAATAAGGATAACGATCAACGCGGAGACAATTGTGAGATAATAGAAAGTAAAAAACCAAGTAGCCGAATCAGTTAAGACAAAAAACTTTCCACCCAAAAGCATAAACGCAATGCCGGTAAAAAATTCTACTAGTGGATACTGCCAAGAAATTCTTTCCCCGCATTCTCGACACTTGAATTTTAGAAGTACAAAACTGATTAGCGGAATATTATCATACCAATGAATCATTTTCTTACAATGCGCGCAATGCGACCGCCCCAAAATCGTTTCGGCCGTCCTGATGCGATAGACTACCACATTGAGAAAACTGCCGATGATCAATCCAAAAAGAAAAAAGATGATAAGCATAATAAGTATATTTTAGAGAATCGGAGATTAAGACTTGTCTTTATGTTTTTATTATATCATCGGCTTAGAATAAATACAACAGCTTACTTCGCCAAAAAAACCAAAAGGGCAAGTCGCAAAACTTACCCTCTTTGATCTTATCGCCAACCAATGCATATGCAGATTGGCAAGCAAAGAAAATTTCAATCAGCTTAGCATCCTGATGGAAAACCATTATTCGTTCCAGGATAAACACCACCATTCCTGATTCCACTTGGAGAAATGTAATAGGTTCCTGAGCAAGCAGTGTTATTTCTATTATCAACAGTAGCTACCATATAAGGTGTCGCTGTATTACAATTTCCAGCAGCTGGTGCTGTATAGGCTACGGTACCTGAGGCACCCAACTTCAAATCAAGAGTATCTGGCATAGCAGATCCGATAGCAGTACCTACACACAAATCAGTACCTGCGCCTCCAGCGCCTGCGTAGAGCGTGTTGGTAGTTGTATCGCAACACAATGTCACTCCTGAGGCTAATGATGACAGCGATGATTTCATAGCTGCAGCGTTAGCTTTATTTCTAGCTGAGTTCAAGCTGACCAACACGATTGAAGCCAAAATACCGATGATCGCGATAACGATCAAAAGTTCGATCAATGTAAAACCTTTTTTATTTGTATTCATTTTTTTCACCTCTCCTTCTAGTTTACCTCGCGCCATCTCGAGTACTCGAGATTTTGCCAAGTGTTTATTTTTCCTGCCAAATTCCGTTTTAGGCGGATACCGGCTGCGCCGGATCTGGCAAGATTATTCCTATATTAAATCAGTCAATAATCTTTTTTAGGGACAGGAATAATCAGGATCGCTAGTGAAATCAGCACCTTCAACAGTAATCGTCGCTCCCTTGCACGTAGCTGGAACACCACTAATATCAGTCGGAGTCACCTTAATAGCATCCAAAAACCCACCATCTCCATCGCACTCTTCATCCGTAAAGGCCGGGGATTGAACAGAAGGTGGTGGAGTCACGGCAGTTGTTGTTCCGAGTGAATCACTACACTCACTGAGATAGGCAGATTTCAAACTTGATACTCCAGATTTAAACTCAGCTTGTTTCGCCTTAGCTCTGGCACTGTTCAAGCTGACCAACACAATGGAGGCTAAAATTCCGATAATCGCAATCACAACCAGAAGCTCAATCAGTGTGAAACCATAGTTCTTATCATTAAGCATTGATTGCGCCTGCCCTATGTTTTTTCCTTTTGATATCATATCACACTTCTTGCTTTTATTTAATCTGACCGGCAATATTATAGATTGGCATCAAAACTCCGACCGCCATAAGGCCAACACCAAGACCGATCAGGATCATCAAGATCGGCTCAATCAGCGTAGACATATTTTTGGCCATCAGCTCCACCTCTTGCCCATAGAACTTGGTAATATGTCCGAGCACGGAATCAATTTGTCCTGATTCTTCTCCGATTTTTATCATATGCGAAACCATTGGCGGAATAAGCGGACTCCGAGTTAAGATATCGCTCATATTCTGTCCTCTTTTCACATTTTCCGCTGTCCGCAGATACAATTCCTCATAGACGGTATTGCCAATAACAGCACTCACGATTGTAAGCGCCTTAATGATAGGAATCCCTCCTGCTAAAAGAACCTGCAAATTTTCAGAAAACCTGGTGATATATATATAGCGGAACATCACGCCCACGATCGGTAATTTTAATTTAATCTGATCCCACTCTCTCCTGCCATCAACCGTGCTCATGTAATAAACGATGCCGGCAACTATCCCAGAAATAATCACCAAGACTGCCCACCAATAAACTGCCATAAAATCACCGATATTGATAAGCAGATTTGTATACCATGGCACTTCCGCGTTCAGATCTTTAATCATCACTGTTAGCTTTGGAATAATGAGCGTGATCACCAAAAAACCGATCACAAAAAACACCACCAAAACAATAGCTGGATACATCATGGCCGACTTAACCTTGCTGGTCAATTCATAGTTCCGTTCAATATTATCCGCTACATATTCGACAGATTTTTTCAAATTACCTGAAGCCTCTCCTGCTTTGATGATATTGATGGATAGGGTGGAAAAGACATCCATATGCTTAGCAAAAGCGTCGGAGAGAGTCACGCCATCTTCGATGTCCTTGATTGCCTCGGACAAGATAATTTTCAAAAAATTACCGCTCGTCTGCTCGCTGATAGCAGTGAGAGCCGTCACAATCGGAACGCGTGCCTCGATGAGAATTGCCAGTTGGCGAAAAAAAACTACCAAGTCCTTATCCGTCACCTTGTCATAATATTTATTGATAGTTTTCATCAACTCATTCTCACTCTCTTCCTGAATATTGATCGGAAAGAGTTCGTTTTTTTGCAAAATAGCGGCGGCGGCGTCTTTATTCATTGCGTTCACCACACCTTCACTAGTTTCTCCTGTTTTTGTTTTGGCTTTGAATTTAAATTTCATATTTTTATTATACCACTAATTCTAAAAATGGACTAATATTTTAATAGTGTTTCAAAATTTTTCTGATCACGCGCATAAGATGTGGCGACCTCCAGAGAAACTAGGCCCCTGCGCACCAGATCAGCCAGAGACTTATCCATCGTGACCATACCTTCTTGCGAACTGGTCTCAATAACATTGCCGATCTGATAGCTTTTATTCTCCCGGATCAAATTCTCCACGGCATGATTCTTAATCATTATCTCGATCGCCGGAACCCGTCCCTTGTCCACACGCGTCATCAGTCGCTGAGAAACTACAGCCAAAAGCACATTGGCCAATTGCGAACGTACCTGATTTTGCTGGTGAGCCGGAAAAACATCCACGATCCGATCAATCGTCTGCGGAGCATCGTTGGTGTGCAAGGTAGCAAAGATCAGATGCCCTGTTTCCGCTGCCGTCATTGCGGTAGCAATCGTATCCAAGTCCCGCAATTCACCAATAAGCACCACATTAGCATCCTCGCGAAAAACCGCCTTAAGCGCTCCCTGAAAAGAATCCGTGTCTTGGAAAACTTCCCGCTGGTTGATAATTGAGCGATCCTGTTCATAGATATATTCGATCGGATCTTCAATTGTGAGAATGTGCCTTTCTTGGTTGTGATTGATGTGATCGAGCATTGCCGCCAGAGTAGTTGATTTTCCATGCCCCACTGGCCCAACCATCAAGAATAACCCCTGAGACACTGTCGTAAAATCATACAGCATTTCTGGCACGCCCAATTCTTCCAGCGTTCTGATTTCTCTGGGAATAAGCCGAAAAGCAATACTAGTATAGCCCTGCTGGATAAAAGCATTGACCCGAAAACGTACCTTATCCTCAAAATTATAGGAAAGATCGACTTGCCCATCTTTTTCTAAAATTTTCCTCTTTTCTTCATCCAGAACGACCTCACAAATTTCTTTAGTCGCGCTAGGAGTGAGAATTGTATCTTGGTTGAGCGGATAAAGCCGCCCATCGATCCGATACGTCGGATAACGCCCAACCACCAGATGCAAATCGGATGCTCCACGCTGAGCAGCAATCCGAAGTAAATTTTTTACTTTCTGTTCTGTTCGTAGCATATTTTTAAGCTTTACTAAGCACACTATTAATTTTTTCCAGGACTTCCGATGGAGTAAAATGCGATTTGATCAGGTAATCAGTCGCTCCCAACTCCAATCCCTTATCTATTTCATCCTTCTGGCTCAAATTGGTCAGAAGGATTATGGGAATATTCCTTAAACGCTCATCCTGCTTGATTGCGCCTAGGACGTCCAATCCTCCCAGATTTGGCATGATGATATCCAAAAGGATCAGATCGGGAAGTTTTTCTTGTGTCCGCAATTTCTCCAATCCTTCTCCGCCATCCTTCGCATCAAGCACTTCAAAGCCTTCTTGGGTCAGCTTTGTGTGATAGATATCGAGCACAAAATAATCATCCTCGATAATCATTATTTTTTTCCTGCTTTCTTCCATATAGCTGTAAACAAATCAACTTAGAAAAATTAAATTAAAAATCAATCATTAGCTTCCTCTAGCGTGGTAAAATTACATTCAGTAACCCGCTCCACTTCTTCGATCGTCGTGAGGCCTTTTAGAATCTTCAAGACTCCGTCCTGCTCGATCGTAAGAACTCCCATCCGATCACGTTCTTTTTTTATCAGCTCCTCACTTCCTCTTTTTTCAATAATGATATTTTTTATCGCTTCCGTCACTGGCACTGCTTCATAAATAGCCACCCGGCCCTTCAGTCCTGTCCCGTTGCATGCATCACATCCCTCGCCATGATAAAACTTGACCCCATCAGTTAGGTTAATTCCATAATCTTCTACTTGTTTAGCGGAAATATTTTTAATTTTATCTATTATCCTGGACCCAACAACAGCAGAAATTTCTTTTTCCTTTTTGCACTTTTCACAGATCCGACGCACCAATCTTTGTGCAATTACCATCCGTAACGATGAAGAGAGAAGAAAGGGCTCGATGCCCATATCGATCAGACGTGGAATAGCGCCAATTGCCGTGTTTGTGTGTAAGGTGGAAAACATCAGATGCCCTGTGAGCGCCGCATGCACAGCAAGTTCAGCAGTTTCGCCGTCACGGATTTCGCCCACCATAATCACATTTGGATCTTGACGCAAAACTGTACGGAGCCCTGAAGCAAAAGTATAGCCGATTTCCGGCTTGACCTGGCTTTGATTCATCCCTTCGATAAAGTACTCGACTGGATCTTCCAGCGTGATAATATTTCGCTCTTCATTGTTTAGAATTTTCAACAGCGTATAAAGGGTGGTTGATTTTCCACTGCCTGTCGGACCAGTCATCAGAATCATTCCATAGGTTTCCTGGATGGCTTTTTCAATATCGGTCCTCGCTCTTCCTACCAGCCCTAAAGCATCAATACTGCCCGTGCCGCCATCTTTGTCCAAAATCCGCATCACAATTTTTTCTCCACCGACCACAGGCAATGAGGATACGCGAAAATCAATGTCCTTCTTATTGAAGTTTAGCCGGAACCTTCCATCCTGGGGCTTTCTCTTTTCATCAATTTTTAGATTTGCCAAAATCTTTATCCGAGAAATCACCACTGGCCCAATCTCAAGTGGAAAAATCAAGCTGACATGAAGCACTCCATCCACTCTGAAACGCACTCGATAGTCTTTGTCCATTGGCTCAATATGGATATCGCTTGCCTTTCCTTCCACGGCATGACTGATAACCACCTCTACCAATTTGGTCACAGGAGCATCTTTCAGAATCTCCTTTTCTTTTTTTTTATCACTCTTTCCGCTGTCATCAACATCCATCCGATATTTTTCGTCCTCAAAAGAATCCACCGCTTCCTTCAATGCTTCATTAGTTTCATTGTATAAAACAAACAGGCCAGAGAAAATATCAGGAGAAACAGCGTATGTTTCAATTCTTGCCTTTTCTTTTTCTGCCACAAAATTCAAAGCATTGAGCGCTTCAACATTTTCCGGATAAAGCATGGCAATTTTCAAGATGCCTTCTGATTTTTCAAAAGCCATCATGCCATATTTCTCAGCTACTTCTTTGGGAATTATGTTGACAACATTGCCCGGAATATTCTTCGGCACCTCACGCAAAAGATTCTGACTGATTCCCTGTCCGGCAGGAACATCGCCACTCAGATCTCCATCGTTTTTCTCCGCCACTTTTTTGGTCATTATTTTGCGACATTAAAAGGATTGTTCCCACCTCTTTCGCCAGGAAGAACATTGTTAACATCGATGTTGCGACTATCTTTAATTTTTCCTATCACCTGCTTATCAAAAGCTCCCCTGACGAAGATGTCATTATCAATATCCCCATCCGCCAACCTCTTCAGCTCATCGAGATAATTAAATTCCAAAGTAATATCTGCTTGCAGTGAAGCGCTCACGACCTGATCGCTATTGATCAGTGTCTTTATTGTCAGTGCAGAAACTTTGTCAAATCTTTTCAGCTTCTGAATTTTTCCGAGCAAACTTTTTATATTTTCGTATTCCCCCAGTACAGAAAAATTCACTTCCAAATTTTTTGGCACCGCCTTCGGCGTCACAGGAGCAGGAGCCCCCGCATTGCCAGAGACAGGGAGATAGCTAGTAGCACTAGCATCGATAGTCGGCACCACTACGGCAGTTTCTTTTTCCGGAAAAACTGAAATATTAAGCACGGACAAGGCATTGTTCTTTGCTAAAGAATTCAGGTTATCAATAATCTTCTCTTCCTCCGTATTCACTGGAACATAATTAAAAACAACTGAGTTTTCGAAGGAATTAGAATCCAGATCTGCCACTAATTTATTGGCATTGCTGATGCGACCATCCAGACCCGACATCAGACTTTCTTGCTGGACCAATTTTTCGCTTCTCTCCTTGACGCCATCGACTCCGTTAGTATAAGCCGGATAGGCGTACCAAATAATTGTTACTATTATTAAAACGATCAGCGACGGGGCGAGTAATATTTTTATTTTCATATTTTTTTATTTAATTTTTAAAACAACCGTAAAACTAATCTTATTAAGCCTCGTGTCAAATTCACTCTCTCCCGCAAGAACAGATGTAAAATAATCAGAGCTCTTAAAACTTAAGATCTGTTTAGCGACCATCTCATAATTATCCGCATAGCAATCAAGCGTGATTGCTTTTGTGTCGTCATCATATTCGTAGGCGCTCAAATAGACGCCGGCAATCATCGATTCTTCCACTTTTACCACGTTTTGATTGGCATTGCGCTCTTGAGCTAAAAGATCATTCGAAATCGATAGTCTATTTTGAAAATCTAACACCCTCTTTGAATCGCCAACAATAAAACTGCTACGCTTAGCGCTGTATGCGGCAGTCAGAGCATCAGTATCCTTGCTCAGCTTTTTCCCATAGAAAAATAAGCCGCAATAAATTAAAATGACCAGAAAGAACACAGCGAGAAGAACGCTAGTGCCCATTCCCATCATTTTGGTTTCTTCCTTGTCGGTGACCAAATTTATATTTGCCATTTTTATTTTTATCCTGTCAGATTCGTCCCCACAAGGACGATTCCCGGCCAGCGGGACTCAGCAGGATGTTTAAATTTATTTTAAAATTACTTTCTTAACTAGTTCCTTTTTGTGATACTCCTCCACTCCTTTCAACGCCAATCCGACAGCTACCGCAAAATTATTTTGAATATTAGAGATAGAAGGCTCCAATCTGCTGTCATAACTAATCCGCGCAAAAGGATTGCCAATAACCACCTCTATCTGCAATTTATCAGAAAAATATTTCCCCATACCGACCAACTTTGACGTCCCGCCAGATAGGATCAGCCTGTCTGGGGTATTCTGCTCTCCATCTTTATGACAGGTACGGATTATCCGTTCTACCTCGCCCGTGATAAGTTCCAATGTAAAAAAACTGATAGCCGAATCGGCAGCAAAAAAATCCCTACCAGAAACTTTCAGTGCCTCTGCTCTCTCAAAATCAATCCCCATTGCCTTGGCAATCGTCTTAGTCATTTCTATCCCCCCTGCATCAATATTGCGATTGATCCTGATTATGCCCTTCTCAACTAAAATAATATTACAAACCCGTGCCCCGATATCTACGATGATGAAATTACCCAAATCATTGCCGACGAGCGAACGAACGATGGAAAAAGTCTCGATGTCGATCGAACGCAAACTCAATCCAGACGCCTTGATCAAATTTTCATAACACAAAACTTTCTTCCGTGAAGCAGCCACAAGCAACACCTTGATCTTTTCTCCCGAATCAACATTCTTGCCGGACGGAGCCCCTAAAAAGTCCTTCTCTTGAGGCATCTCAGTGACCGCACCAGTTCCCCTTTCCACGATTTCCCAACTGATCACAACCTCATCAAGCGATGTTGGCACATATTTATGCGCTTCGAACTTTATTGCTTGCTCCATATCGCCATCAGCCATCTCAGGAAAATCAATAAGCGCAATGAGTCCACCGAAAGCCGGCAAAGACACATAGGCATTTCTTCCAGAAATCTTCGCCTTTTTGATGATTTTCTTGATACACTGAGGCAGGACAGTCTGCAGATAATCCGCATCCGCCTTATTTTTTCCCAAAATATCTCCGCCAAGTGGCATCCAGGCATAGTTAGATAAGATTGTCTTTCCATCTACTATCTTAAGCTCAACAATCTTCACGGAAGCCGTACCGATATCAATTCCGAGGAATACGTTTTTTTTGAAATTAAAATCAAACATCTATTATTGATAGTTTTTTGTTTCTTATCTAACCGTCCAATTTATTATACCACGAAATAAAAAGTTAGCAACAGCGGAAAGCTACCACCACTAAACTGCAAGTACCTTCCCTTAAGCTAGACCCAATCGATCAACTCTTTCCAGATCAACTTCAATTCGCGCAGATCTTTTTCATTCACTTCCAATTTAGAAAAACTCCCGATCTTATTTTTCAAAAATATTTTCACAAGCTTGATCGACGAGTCACTGTTTCGCACCTTCTTCCGTTCGGTCTTGGCGCACTCGGCGCACAGCGCCCCACCCCGCTCAGCGCTAAAATAGTTATCATTCCCGGCGGTGATTTTTTGGCCACAATTGGCGCAATATTCCACCCGAATCTTGTAGCCCAAACTTTCCATCAACTTGAATAAAAATCCCAAAGTGACCACGTCAAATTTATACTCCGCCTTTTTTTCCAAGCTTAGTTTTTCCATCGCTTCCAGATATTCTAAAAAAAGTTCAAACACGCGCGCGTCTTTTTCTTGTTGGGTGATCAATTTATCAAAAAGAGACAGCGCCCAAAACACCCGACTCGTCGCCGAAAAATCCGCTTTCACAGCGGAAAAATTATTGACAGCAATCGCCCCGGTAATCCGCCCCAGTCCTTTTTTCCTGGAAACATAAATTTCTGAGTGCGTCAGCGGCTCCAAATTCCCCGCCAATTTCGCATTCGGTTTTCTCACTCCCCTCCCTACTGCCTGAATTTTGCCTTCTTCCAAAGTAAAAAAGTTATAGATCCGATCAACTTCATTGATGTCGCACTTGGAAAGAATTAGACTGGTGTATTTGAAATCCATAATATGCTAAATTTCTAATTTCAAAACTGGTTAAAAAATGTGTCATTCCCGCGAAGGCGGGAATCCAGGTTCCACTAGTTATTAACTCTGGAAAATCGAGATGCAAGTCCAGCAAGCTCTCAATTTCAGTTAGTCTTGAATTTCAATAATTCGTTTTTTCTTAATTTAAAATCTGAGGTGCATGGATCCCCGACTTCTCGGGCCTGCCTGCCGATAGGCAGGGATGACACTAGATTATCACAAAAAAACGAAAATTCCCAAATAAAAAAGGGGCTCGACTAAATCTCGAAACCCCTATAGCCCAAAATTTTTCCTCCAAAAAATTTTGGGCTGTTACTTAACCGCAAACTTTTATGATTGCCCCGATTGCTAAGCCTGCAGCTACAGCGGCAAGCACTCCCAGCACGAAACGACTAGCTTTTTTCAATAGTCATCGCCTCCTTCCTTGTCCTGCACGATGTGCGATTATTCATCCAATTGACCAATAAACAGCCACCGACAGCAACCATCGAAGCCGCTATTCGCCACGCATCTGATCTCGTTTTATCAAACGCGATCCAGAGCAATGCAATTAAGATGAACGCCCAGACAACAGTCAACATCACTCTTCCCACGGCACCCCCTTCGTCTTGAGCAAGGATTCCTCCTTCGCCCGAAAATTAAAATAACCTTTTGATTTCAAGTAGAGAAACACCACAACCACGATTATGACGAAAGTGGGACTTCTGACGATTATCCAGAAAATCTCCACTAGCCAACCTCCTTTCGTGTAAGCTTCGCGTTCCTCGGACGAATGTCCAGGAAAACAATCGCCAACACAAAAGCCAACAAGGCTGAACCAATGGAAAATGATATATTACAGACCATTGAATCATCAAGGTGGGTCATATATTTTTTTTCCAGATTTTCAATTGCCAGCGCTATTGCCAAGGTGATTACGAATACGATGAGCGAAATGACCAGCGACAGAGTGCATTTTTTCCACTCTTTCATGCCTCCCCCTTTCCATCATTAAGTGGGAGTGCCTGCTGAATCCTGCCCGAATCATTGTTTGTTCCTTTCCTCTTTTTTTGTTTTTTCATTTTCCGAGGAACCGGCCCGAACAGTGTTTGTTCGAGAGGAAACTTACTCTTGGTCATTGCTGGTATCAGAGAGGACTTCTCCCCGGGAAAAATTTTTTCGGCATAGCGCTCGGCATCGTCGCCAAGTGCGCCACCTGCAGCTGCTGTTTTGCCATCAACCATAAGCCCTCCTTTCAAAAAAATAAAAAAAGTTACCAGAAGAAAAACTAACAGGAGAACATCCTTAGTGGCTCCTATCAATAGATCATTTATGGGAGGAATATTATTCAGCAAGTTGCCTCCTTTCAGCCAAAGAAAATTTTCACAGCCTCCTTCAACGGATTATGATCGAATGGACTTTCCCAGACATAGTCAACAATTAAGTTGGCATTGTCATCCCTTCCAAGAATCCCCATAACAAGAACGGTCATAATACTAGGATACCGTCTTTTTATTTTTTGCAAAAACATAGCGCTATTCTGACCAGAACTCAAGCCATGCACAACAATATCCCAGCCCTCCTTCAGTAGGGCTTCACTTTCTTGTCTATACGTGCCACCAGTCTCGCAACCAGGAAACAGACTAGCCAGTATTTCCTTAAGGAAATGTGCCATCATCAAGTCCTCTTCGATTACCAAAATTCTCATCTTTTTTCTCCTTCTCTTTTTAGATTATTTTGTCATTCATAAAACTCACTCATCCAACCCGAAAACCCTAAAATTGCGGGTCAAATGCGTGAGTTCTATGAACATTCAGTTGTTAAAAAACCAATATATTATTCTAGCACAAATGAACAGTTTTGGCAAGCGCGGATGAAAAATGACCAAAAATTTCTTTTTTTTGAAAAATGTCTAAAAAATACTAGCACTAAATAAGCTTATTTCAAGCCAATACTTGTCTAGGCGCTGGAAAAATTGACAGAAAAGGGAAAATAACTATAATGTGAACCAAGTACCTAAGATTTTAATTTTTAGAGTTAGTGAAGACGTTGAACCGTGGTCCTTATTTTGGACGCCTTGAACCACGGGAAGTCAGTGGCGTAACCGGTCACTTGCTCATCACCTAAAAGACGCTTTTTTTAGTGCGCCTTTTTGTAGATAGGGCTCAACGGATTTCACGGAGCCTTTTTATGTTGAAAAAAAGCGTTCCGCGATATCTCCTGTTGGGAATCTGCGCTTTTTTGTTGTGGCAGATCCTCTCAGTACATATTCTCGGAGAAGAAAATAAAATAGCCAACGCAAGCAGTGCCAGTGCACCTCAGCTCAGCTCTTTTGAAGCGCAAATTGTGCGACGTATTAATGAGGAGAGATCTACCAAAAAATTGCCTCCACTGACGATCAATGCCCAATTAAATATGGCAGCCAATCAAAAAACGGAGGATATGCTCCGCCGGAATTATTTTTCCCACCAGACTCCCGAGGGAAATTTCGTCTGGGGATCAATTGAGAAAAACGGCTATGATTATAAGTACGCTGGAGAAAATCTGGCGCGCAACTTCTCTTCCCCCGACCAGACCGTGTCTGCGTGGATGGGATCCGTGACGCATCGTGAAAATATCCTAGGAGAGAATTTTTTTGATATCGGTATCGGGACAGAAAAAATCAGCAAGGAGGAAAAAGAATATTTCTACGTCACTGTTCTTTTTGGCAAAAAAAATCTTTAGACTTTTTCCGCCACAACGATCAGTCGCTCATAATCCGTCCCCGGCGGCCAGCAAGTCATCAGCGTCAAACTTTCTTCATCCCTCTCATCCTTGAGATATTCTACCGCATCTCCAGCCACGATCTTTTTTTCTGCCACTTGATAGCGAAAGATTTTATTTTTATACACCACTGAAAGTTTGTCGTCTTTTTCCAATTTATTCAGTAGAAAAAAAAGCGTATTCGTCCGGTTCGTATCATAGAAATTTCCCGAGGAATGCGCGAACATAAAAATATTTCCATCCTCGCCAGGCAATCTCGTCCCCTTGGCATGGGCAATACCCTCTTTCAACGCTTCACGATAATCTTTGGCAGAAAACGGATCAACATTGGCAACCACTTTTGAATTGATTTCAAGCTTCGGAATGATCAAGCTGAAGTCCGAACTCGCCGGAATAATCACGTCACCAGAAACTTCATTGCCTGCTCCAACCAACCCGATCTTCACGTCTGGTTTTTTAGCGGAAAAAAGAAAACCGATTTCCGTTTTGATAACCGGATAAAAGATTAAAAAAAATAAAAGCAGAGAAAAGGCAACCAGAAATATTCCTGCCCTAAAAATAACTCTCTGCTTTTTTTCTCCGCTAACTAGCATATGGAATACTATTTCCTCCTCGCCCTTCGGGAGAGGATGTCACGAGCACGTGACAGGTGAGGGCAAGGGCTATGCACTAGGAATGATCTAAGCTAATTTAGTTTTATCTCAATGTAACGCCCTTTCCCTCATCCGGCCTTCGGCCACCTTCTCCCTAAGGGCGAAGGGGATATCTGTTATTTAATCTCCGCCACCGGTTGTTTCTTTTTTTTGTAATACCATAAGCCAGCTCCTGCTGCGACTGCTAAGAGTAGCCAAAAATTTCCATTCTTAGCTAAAGAACCAGTGTCTCCCGCATTTTCCGTCTGCGCACCGGCAATCTCCTGATTATTTTCTGTGCCAGAAACTTGTCCCTGTTGCTCCCCGCCCGTCACTTCATTGCCCGCTACTGCTCCACTGTTCGCTCCAGCACCTGCGCTCTGCCCCACACCAGTCGTCGTCACATTTAATGACGTAGGATGAATTGTTTTCGTTTTAGTTTTGTGATTAGTGTCTGTTTTCTTTTTTACAATTACATTTTCATCCCCCACAAATCCCGAGCCTTCATCTGCCAGATTGAAAGCGCGCGCGACATAATAATATGTTTCATTGCAATCAGGCGCGTTATCAGAGAAACTTACTGCTTGATTAGAACTCGCATCCACACCAAATATTCGCGTTGTTTCGTCCGCAACAAATTCCGGTTCGGTCGAACGATAAATTTCCACCCGCACGGTTTTTCCACTATCATCGGCTGTCATAAGGCTGATATTATGCGCGCAACCACTTTTTGTATGGCTAAAATTTGTCGGCGTTCCCGGCGCATCAGTCGCAATTTCCACTACTACCTCAGAACTAGAAACAGTATCACTACCGGCGCTCGCCTTCACATGAAAACTATAGTTCCCATCTGTCGAAGCAATATTTTCGTCGATAATGCAATTGCCGGAATTTCCTCCCGCATTGCTAAAATTGATCGTCTGAAAAGGCGCAGTATCAGAATTTTTATAGCATTCCACTGTCATCGCACGCCCCTCAATGTCCAGCGCCACAAATCCCAAAAGGAAATTATTCGTGCTTGGAGATTTTGGCTGTTCAATCTGGACAGAAATATTGCCAGAGTCTGCCAATGCGTTTCCGCCAGAAATAGCGAGCGATCCAAAAACAAACACCAGGATAAATATTTTCATTGTTTTTTCAACAACCTTAACTAAATTATTTTTTCTCCGCCCCAGAACTATCAGTCCCAAACCGGAAAGCAAAGCGAGAAGAGCCACAACCACCCAAGTCGTATCCGCCCCCGTCTCCGGCAACATTGTCGAAGCGCCCAAAACTTCCCCGATCACAGTTCGATGTTTCGTTTCTGTTTTATGTTTAGTTTTTGTTTCTGTCCTTTCCGCAAGTGCCACATCAGCCGTAACTGGATCGATGACCTCAACATCTGTTCCCACGAAAAATGGTGACGCTTCTTGATTGCCAAGCGCAAACACTGTCGCGCCAGAAGAAGCCGTCCCTTTCGCCCAAGCAATATCCTTATATGTTCCCGAGTCTTGATCATTATCAATATCAGCAACATAGGTAAGCGTCTTAGTTTCTCCGGCGGCCATATCACCCAAATCCCAAACACCCGGCGAAGCATATTCATGGATAAACGGCGCGCCAGTCGCACTGCCCGCGCGATAAATAAAACCGGCCGGTGGAAGATCAGTCACCTGCACTTTCAAAACTGGATTAGCTAGCGCTGTTACCTTGATCGTATAGGTCACATCACTGCCCGGCGCTTGCGGAGCTGACGCATCATTTGATTTTTCAATCCTGAGCGTCGGCTTATCAGAAGTTGGCTGATTGCCAAAATTATATTCAGGTCCGGTCACGGCATTTTCTGATTCCCGAAAATTGAAAGAATTATCGTCCGGCAAAGTCACTAGATGGCAATTATCATCTTTGTCGGTAGTAGGATAGATCGGCGCCCAACCGGATTGCAAAACTTCACAGACTTTATATTTCCCTGGCAGAAGATTTTGAAACCAATACCAACCGAAATGCTGCTCACTACTATCCGTCATCATTGTCTCTATCGGTTCGCTATCATATCCATCACCATTTGATCGATAAAGATTGATCATCCAGCCGGAGAGATTCCCTTCCTCCCCATTCTTTGTCCCATTTCCATCGAGATCATTCCATTTATACCCATGGATCGATCCGGTTTCTAGCATACAATCAGCGCTGCATCCATCACCGGAAATTGCGTTGCCATCATCACATTGCTCCAGATACGGCTCCACTATTCCATCACCGCAATAGACCAATGGTTGCCTGCGATTACCAAAATCCATTCCGCCCGCCTCCAGGTGACATTTGTTGAGCGAGACATAATAGGCGCCATTGTTGTGATAGGGCGTAGTTTGTATCCAACCAGCCTGATTCTCTTCGCGCACATAATAATTCCTCAGCGTCAGTCCAACAAATTCATAGTAGCCATTAGCATCTGTGATCGTGTTTAGCTCGCCCGGATCTTTTTGCGAATTATTATTTGCATCCAGATAGATAGTCCAGCCGGAAAGCTTTGCTTCGCTCTCCTCTTTCAGCTGGTTACCATTGGTATCCTCAAATTTAACGCCAGAAATTTTTCCCGTCGGCGCAGGCGGTGTGAAATGATTGCCAAAACTTTTTCCGGCAAATACGTTCCCTGAACAAGTATCCTCTACCTTCCAACATTTCGCGCCCTCATCCTCCATCCCCGAAAGATTGTTTACCACGCTCCAGCCGTTTTTCGGACTAGTCTGCTCCCAACCTTCGCTCATCGCTTCGCAGATATAATTCGTTCCGCGCTCAAGGCTATCAAAACTATATTGACCTTTTTCCCAACCACTTCCCGCCGTTGCGGTTTCCGCCACTTTTTGCCAAGTGGAATCATACAGTCTAATCGTCCAATCATTGAGATAGGGCTCATTGAAATTTTTCCAACCGTTGCCGTTAAGATCGTTGAATTTTCGGCCAGACACTGTGCCCAATTTGAAATTTCCAAAATCATATCCGGTCAATCTTTCCCCGTTCAAAACCACTTCGTGACATCCATCTTCGCCGGGTGCTGTCTGGATCCAACCGGCTTTGGACGCTTCGCAAATACGATAAGTGCCCGGATAAAGATTGGTAAAAATATAATAACCCCCCTTGCCGGTCAATGCGACATTTTCTTCCGGGTCCAAAATTCCATCATTGTTTTTGTCAATAAAAATTGCCCAACCACGCATCCCTTGTTCACAACGATCAAATATTCCGTTCGCACTACAATCTTCAAATTTTTTGCCGGAAATCGAACCAGTCTTTTCAACTTCACAACTCGCACTGCAACCGTCACCCGACACGACATTCCCATCATCACATTTTTCATCACCGTTCACAATCCCGTCTCCGCAAAATTCAGCTTGTGGAGTGACTGTACAATCGTTTTCGCATCCATCGCCAGAAATCTCATTTCCGTCATCACACTGTTCTGGTCCATTCATAATTCCGTCTCCGCATCCCGCTATGGGATAGCAATAATTATTCCACGAACAGCTTTCGCCACAAGTTATCTCTCCGGGATATCCGCCGTCAGTAAGGCAAGCTTGCTTTTGTGAGTTGATATCACAGTCCTCACCGAAATCGACTGTTCCATTTCCGCAAAAAGAAATCACACAATCTTCATTGATTTCTCCATCGCAATCATTATCCACCAAATCGTTACAGCTTTCTTCGCCTGTGGCTATACAATTCAATATATCACAAGCATTGCCAAGTCCGTCACCGTCATCATCCAGCTGATTGTCGTTTATTTGCTTTGGGCCATTTGGAGTATTGATACAATTGTCTTGTGAATCTGGAACATCATCTCCGTCTGCATCTGGTACGATTTCTATTTCTTCACCCTTAACTATGATATCATCAATATTACTCACGCCAGTATTTCCAACAGCTCCGCCACTGACTGAAGTATCCGATGTCATAATCCAACGCAAATAGACAGATGCGCGATTATTGCATTGAGTAGGTAAATGAAGTTCGGCGATAACTCCTGCCGTATAATTATTTGCAACAACTATATTACCGCCTGAAATATCCGCCCAATCAGACCCAGAGTCAGTAGAATATTGAATTTTAAAATCTCGAGGACCGGTATTGGAACTTCTTTGCTTGGAATATAATCTTATGGAATTATAGCCCGAGGAATCAAATTCGACTTGCCAATACTTTATTCCGGAACCACCATTCCAATGATCAGCAGAAGCTGAATTGCTTGTTGCGCCAGAGGAACTAAATAACAAGTTTGTCGCCCCTACTACTGTCATATTTCTAGCCAGGTTAGAAGCGATTCCATCATCGGCAATAGAATTGTCTGGGTTATTGGGAAAATTCCACTCCACTACCACAAACACCGTAAAATGATCCAACTTTTCCACATTCACCGAATCATTTTTTTCCGTCACATCATCAGCGGAAATAATTCTCGCATCATCCAGCTCGGAAATTTTTTCGGCAAATTTTACTTGGACATTCTTATCATCTTTTGATTTTGGCAAACTCAAGTCATACTCAAAACTGCCGTCCTCCATCGTCGAAGTAATGTCATAGGCAATCTTAGAAAGCGCGCCCAGCTCTTCCACTTGTTTATCACTCAATCCAATCTCTTCGATCGAAAGCGTGCCGGGCTTTTCCGGCAGTTTCGTAAATCTTACGCTCACATCCTCATCGCCCGGAAATTTATATTCCTTCTCCAGTTCGACCGGTTCATTAGTTGTAGCTTTTTTGCCATCCACCGACCAAGTTTCTTTTTTTACTTCTTGTGTCAAATCTGGAGCATCTTCGACGGGCGTTTCCACTTTCGGCATTTCCGAAGCTGTTATGCTTGCACCATCAACTTTTTCCGTGGAAGCCGCTTCGGGGGTAATTTCTCCTGCTGGTTCTGCCTCGACAATCGGATCGCTTATGGAGCCAGCGGCAGCAGGTTCAGTTTTTTCGGCCGGTTTTTCAACGGGAACGACTGGATCGCCCTTCGGCTCTTCTTTTGGTGCTGGCACCGGATCAGTTTTTTCTACCGGAGCAACGACTTCCGCTTTCGGCGCCTCTTTTTCAACCTCAACTTTCTCCTCTGATTTAGGATCTTCTTTAGAAGCTTCTTTAGAAGCTTCTTTTTCAACCGTCGGCGCAGGCGACAACTCTTCGGCGATCGCCAACATTCCTGGTGTGCCGATCGGCTGAAATAACAGGAGAAGAATCACCCAGATACTAAAAATCTTCGACGCCCAGCGGCGTCCATTTTTTCTCACCCTTTTCATTTTGTTTTAAATATAAAAAATTATTTATCAATTACAAAAACGAACTCAAAAAACTGCCCATCTGTCTGGAAAATTTCTGGATAGTTTCCCAACGATAAATCTCTTTTCGTTGGGCATAAAAAGCCAGTGGGACAAGCATGAGTACTAGAAACCATTGCCAAGCAATTTTATTCGCCTCTGTGGCTGTCCCCAAAACTTCCGGAATAGTATTCACTTCTTCTGGCGCTAAAACAGCTTCGGGAGAAATCAAACCATTCTCATCACTAGCGTATGCGTTTGTTTGACCTGGAGCACCTCCAATAAACGCTACGGTCTTGGAAGCTTTTTTACTTTCTACTTGGCGGCCATAATAATCAATTGCCACAGCAGAAGCAACATATTTATAGTCGCCTAATGCCATCGCTGGATCGACAAAGATCTGATATTGGATCGTCGCCGTCTGGCCCTTTTTCAATTTCTCGATCGGCCAGACATATTCCACCATCGTTTCTCCGGACGGATTTTTGATTGCCTCTTTGACTTCCAGATTATAGAGTGTGTCCTTGCCGGAATTTTTGACAAAAATACTATGACCGGAAATCGATCCGACGGCAACGGTTGCCTCCTCTTGTCGTGTGACAGAAAGCTTGCCATTTTTTTCCGGCAATCCGTTTTGGATCATCACACTTGAATCAGCCAGAAAGATAAGATCGGTTTTTTCACTGGCATAGTTATTCGCCAGCGCCACTTCTTGCGTGTCCGTTTTTACTCCCGCCACACTTTCCAAAGACGCCACGTTTGCTCCGGTGTTTGGATCGAGCAATACCGTCACGCTAAAAGTTTTTTCTTCTCCCGCCTTGAGGCCCGGTGCGGACCAAAAATAGTCATTACCGTTTTTGCGCGCTGCACCTAGACTATCTGATTGGTAGAAAAAATTATCCGGCAGTGACAGCATCAGCTCAACATTCCCACATTTTGCCTGGCCGCTATTTTTATACTTCACGGCATAAGTCAAACTCTGCCCCGGCTCAAGCGTATTTTTATCCGCTGACAGATCCACCGCCAGATCCGGATAACCAAAAACCAAATCCCCGTTCCACGTGCCGGCATTATTCACCACCGCCATAAACCAATTATTGCCGACGATGTTCGTATTGATAAAATTAAACGCACTGGCACGCGCCACCGCGTCCCCCGTCGCGATTGTCGCATCGCCTACTACCTCGGAGATAGAATTCTCACCGGTATTCGCCCGAGCCACAACCGTGTTGCTAACCTCTTCCGCGCTATTATAATTATTCACGCTGACACTTTTTGTCACTGGCGCGTCAGCTCCCATTTGACTGCCAAAATTATATTCATACGCCAAACTGGCGTTGCCATTGTTCCAATTAAAGACTTGCCCGGTCCAATTGCCGGCATTATTGATCAAAAGATAGAACCAATTATTATTAGCGATGTTCGTATTGACCAGCGTCGTTCCATTACTCGTCGCGGTCGCGTCTCCCGTTGCCACCATCACATCACCCGTTGCGGAAGTCACTGAATTATCCCCCGAGTTCGCATCAGAAGAAAGAAAGTTAGTAATACTTTTGGCCAGATTAATATTGGTGATGTTTTCAAAAACCATTCCCGCCGAAGGCAGTTCGAACAGCCCTTCTCCCGGCACGATTAAATCCCCCGTCCAATTGCCCAAAATATTAATCTGCGCAAAAAGCCAATTATTTCCAACGATGTTCGTATTGATATAGTTAACCGCGCCCGCCAGCGCCTGGGCACTACCGGTCACGATTTCCGCCGCGGAGTCTAGCGCCTCAACCAAATTATCCCCGCTGTTCGCGTTCGCCAGAACCGTATTTTCCACTTTTTCCGCTACGTTCACATTTGTCACCGTCACCTTTTCCAACGCTTTTTGATTTTCTTCGTTCAATTTTTGCGCGCTATCCAAAACACTGTCGAAAGTTTCGATCAGATTGATGTCGCCGGTAAAATCGCCTGTGATATTTTGCTGATATTGCACACCGTTGTCCGTGTAGATATTGGTATTGATCTCATTGACCGCCACTGCTCCGGCAGTGGCGTCGCCCGTGATGATCTGAGCTTGCTTTTCCTCGCTAGCTTCCGGCTCGGAATTATCCTTATTAGTATTTCTATCAGCATTATTATCAGTATCAGCATCCTGTACCTGATCGCTGTTTTGTTCTACAACTTCTGTTGAATTCATTCCCGCGACTACCCCCGCAATCGTATTTTCGCCCGTAACCGCGACAGCTTCCGTTGTGTTGATCACTTCCTGTGCCACATTCGTCTGCACCACAGCTGATTGGCAATCTGCCGGCTGGCCACAAGCACAATCGCTCGAGCAAGTTTTTTCTTCATCATTATTCTCCTCCGGATCTTTTTGGCACGCGCAAGTATTTTCGGCCTCAACTTCTGCGGCCGTGTCGCTTTGGATAACCGCCGAAACTGCATCATCGGAAACCACCAAAGGTTCATCGGCATCCGCCGAACCCGCACCAGTTGTCACCAAATCAACTTCCGGCACTGGCTTGACTTCAGGCTCAGCAACTTTCAGATCGCTCTTTTTCTCCTCTGTGGTCGCGTCTTCTTTCTCATCTACTTCAGCCTTTTTTTCTTCCTCTATTTTTTCATCCTCTTTATCCGCCCCAGAGTCCGAGTCAGAAGAACTTTCCTCCGCCTTCACCTCTGTCGTTGTCCCGCTGTCTGTATCATCCGCGCGCGAAATAGCAATCGGCAAAACAACCTGATAGCTGGCCAAGTTCAAAATTACCAGAAGCACCAGCGCATTATTCAAAATTTTATCCGATATTTTTTGCATATTCCTCACCCTTAACAAAAAACCTCGCATTATTATTCCTATCTTGACGAGAAACCTTAGAAAGATACCCCGCCACTCTCCTTGTCATTCCCGCATTTTCTCTGTCATCCTGAACCCTAATTGTCATCCTGAGCGTCCAAGTACGGGCTTCGCTCAGGATGACACTTTTATTCAAAACCAACTCCTTATTTTCCCCACTATCCCAGAAAAAAAATTTTGCACCGTAGAGCCAAAATTTTTTTCCGGCTCTACTTCATCCAAGTCGATCGCTTCTTCGATCTGCTTCTCTTCTTGAAAGATCCTTTCTTCTTCGGCCAGCTCGGCCTCACTGCTGATTTCCACTTCGCAACCGTCATCATCACCGGCGCAAACCGCTTTTTCGCCATTCACCTCCACACTGGCCGTTGAATTCTTTCCGCCCGTTTCCGCCCTCGCTTCCGTCACTATTTTCACATTCTCCCCGCCATTGACTAAAGTAATCGATTTTGCAGAAGCACTAGCATCGCCGGTCGTGATCGTGCCGGAACCAGAAATTGTATTCCCACCCGAATTCGCCGTCGCGCTCACCCGACTTTCCACATTCACACTGCTATTTTCCTTGGCCAAAACCAAATTTATTCCACAGAAAAACACCAGCGCGAAGATTGAAAGACAATTGATCGATTTTATAAATAACTTTTTTGACATAATCTTTGTTTTCCCCCCAAGCGGAGGCTAGTCTCCGCTTGGGAAAATTTTTTGTAAAAAACTAGCGTCTGCAAGAATTGCAGGTGTTAGTTGTGCAAGGACATCCGACTGAAACATTAGTATTCATCAGAGAAATCCCCTTTGCACCTGAAACTGCTGCTCCGGTATTCACCATTGATCCACCCCTAAGAACCATGTTCTGGTTAATTTGATTCATTCCTGTTCCAGCACCTGATTGAACATAGTTTGTGGAACCCTTGACGGTGCCAACTTGCATAGCGCCACCATTGACAGCTACATTTGTGTTCATCGCAGCTACACCGGCTGTATAAGATACCGCTGATCCCGTTCTAACGTAAGCACCTCCACCTGAGAAAGCCTGATTGATATAATTATCACCAGTTGTTGCCATCGAAGAAACTCCGTTGTCAGAATTTTGGACGCTGTTCATTTGCATATTGCCAGTTCCAGCAAACGCCAAATTAGCAGTCATAACAAAAGCAAAAACGATTGCGCTTAGCATTGTAATTTTTTTCATTTTATTTCGCACCTCTCTTTCTAGCTGATCTCTGGTGTCACTTTTCTTAACTAGCCAAAAAGTGACGAGATATACTTTCCATGATAAGCAAACTTTGATTTAAACTCCCGTTTCCGGAGGGCACGCCCCCTTAAGAAAAGGGGGCCTAAATTATAACCGCTTATCCAAAAAGCCAGCCACCACAAGTCAGCTAAATTTTCCCTGACTAGAAGTGGTCGACTTTCCAAAAAAATCTCAAAGTACTTTTTTTATTCATTCATATATTTGCCCGCCTACCGAAGCTTTAGCGTAGGCAGGTAATTCGTAGAATACAAAAAAACCGGCACTGACCCGCAGTCCGGTTTCGCTATTGGCTCCTTCCTGAAACTTATTCCGCCAAAAACGGAAACAAGCGACCAAATTGGCTTCAAGAAATCATCACCGACTAACTCTTTAGCATTATGTAAAACTACAGCTTCAACGTTATTCCTCCTTTTTCAACTTTTTATTTTTGGTACCTTTTTTATTTTTATTTTTCCTCACCCACTATTTAAATTTGCATTTTATTCTTTTATTCTTTTATTCGTAGATTCGCATTCATTCGTAGATTCGAATCGGATTATAAAAAAACCAACTCAAAGCAGACTGCTCAAAGTTGGTTCGCACTAACAATATTCACAAATTTTTTCATTTTTTTCTCCATACTCCGTTTGTTATAAAATAATAAACGCAACAGGATTTTTCGAAAATCAGGAATAACTATTCAACTGTATTTTGGTAATTTTTTTTCTTTCTGTTTTTATTCTATCAATTGCCAAATTATTGTCAAGCAAATTTTGGCTTGACAAAGGCAAAATTTGTGGTTTAATTATACGCGCTGTTATTGCGTCTGTTGAGGCTTTTTACTCTTCGCTCACAGCAAAAACAAAAATGGTCTCGCGAGTTATCCCCAGCTGAAAAATTTAGGCGACAAAAAAACAGCTGAAATTTCAGCTGTAAAAAAGAAAAAAATATTTTAATCTTACTAAAATTTAGAGGCTTCCATAGAGGCCTCTATAGAAGCCTCTATTCTTCTCCCGACAAACTTGGCGCCTCTGCCTCTTTTAGCACCAAAGCAGCTTCACCATTTTTTTCCGCCGGCACTTCATCAGCCTCACCTTGCACACCCAAATCTGCGGATTCTTGGAATTGCAGTCCTGGATCAGGCGCGGTTGGAGCACTGATAGGAGAGCTTGCAGGCTTGGACGCTTTGGCCGAACTATTTTTCACATTAACCTCTATCCAATCTACGCTATCATTATCTTTGTTCGGGTCAAAAAGCACTGGCGATTGATTTGGCAACTTATTTCCGAATCTGTCACGCGCTTCCAATTTGATTGTATATTTTCCGTCCGGCACCTTGGTCGTATCCCAATCAAAAAATTTCTTGTCCGAAAAAGAGCTGGTATCATTTACCGTTCCCGGTCCGGCGATTTGGGTTCCGGAAGAATTTTCCACCACCAGCCAATAGTGATCGGGATGGGCATCTGTCACCATACCACGCACCGCTACTGTGCCGGAAAGATCGGAAGGCTGCGCCGGAGCGTTAATCCTAACAACAGGCGCAGTCGTATCCACCCTGAAAATGCCGGAAACAGTCTGGCTTTTCCAGCGTTCCGGTTGTTCATCATTGATAGCTTGCGCCACAAAATTGGTCGGGTTACCATCAGGAATCAGCACGCATTCTTCGTCGTATTTTATCCACTCAGAAAATAAACCATCATCTGAAAATTTATACCAAATCGTAATACCGGAATGTTCACCGCTAATATCCGCGTCGAGCGTCACACACGGCCTTGTTTTGTAAATCTCATCTTCCGGCATTGGGATATCCACAGACATTCGTAAAGTCGGAATCCACGTCCCGACCGAAAAAGAACTTCCGCTATTTTTCGCCCGCCCGGTGAAAAAAGAATTAGTTCCCGGCATTTTTAAACTGCTCAAAGCAAAAAACAAAAACAACAAAGCCACTCCGATCTTTTTGATCGAACGATTGATTCTTTTTCTACTGTTAATAATATTTTCCATATTCGCCTTTAGACAATTTTTCTCCTCTTCTCAACCGGCGCATTAACAATCCCCCGCACATACTGCCTTTCCGGAAATGTTATTTTCGTTTCTTCCGCCACTCGTGTTTTTGCCTCCTTTTCTTCTTTTTTCTTTTTTCGCATCAAAGCGACTTCCGTTCTGATTTTATTCAACTCGTCATAAATAACAATCACCGCCGGGATGACAATAATGAGCAACAGTCCCATTTCCGTCTTGGCATAAGCCACTGCATAACCGACATAGGGCACGGCAGTGATTTCTTTGCCGATAATATCCGCCGACGTGACTGTTGCATTGTCTTCGCCATCATTTGCATCCCCTTTCGTGTCAAAAATTACCTGTCCATCAACTTCTTTTTGGGAAAAAATACGATGCGTTACCGTTAGATCGGAATCGGCGAATCTTCGCGTCACGATATCTCCGACGGCATAGGCTTTTTCCGGACGGACAAAAACGATACTGCCCGTGTGGATGGTCGGTTCCATTGAACCGGACATCACGATAAACGCCTTATAGTTTCCCGCGAAAGGCACGGACGAAAAAACGACCAGAGCGCCTAAAACGACAAGCCCGAACAAAATCGTATTCATACTGAATTTGAATATCTTTCCAAGCATTGCAATATCAATCATGGATTATTTTATTGACCCGCTTTATCCCCTTGCCCATCCGAAGATGCGCAAGGGTAAAAACGCCCAAATCAATTTTCAATTTGTTTGTTTTTTGGAAAACCGGATTATTGTTGCAACATAGTTACAGTCAAATCCACATTGTGTAGACTCGCGCCTTGAAAATTATCAAGTGTTGTTGGTCCGTCAACTTGCACGCCCATCACAAAACGTTTTTCCGCTGAATGAGCGAAGGCCACTGGCATTCCAGCAATCGGAGTCAACCGCAAGTCTTGCATATCGGCAAAACCATTACTATTTTGGTCTGTACCGCCAACAAAACCAGCAAATGGTCCACCGGCAAAATTTGTTGTGTTCACAACGCCAGTCTCACACTTTGCCACTCCACCTAGATTAGCCACAGGAGTAAAATCACCAAACCAATTATCTTCTGCATTCAATGTTCCATTAGAAGTCGTGCGTTGATCCTTGTTGGTAATTGGATTTGCTATACCAATTATATCATTCTTCTTAAAAGTAACCTGGTCAGCGTAGGCATAATTATTCGTGCCCTTTACCGAATCATTGCAATTCACAATGTCAACTGTGAATCCTCTGCCTAATTCAGTTACGCTAGTTACATTCTCAATGTGATTATAAGTAATCGTCAAACCTAGAGGCGAAGAATCGGCCAGATTGCTAGTTGGCGTATCCTCAATACCCGCTGCATAATCCCATGTATTATTAGTATTATTTGAACTAATATCAGTGATTGTGTTGTGAGTAATATTTATTGTGCTAATCTTACCTTGAATCATAATCCCATCCGCTCCCTTGCCTGTATTAGCAATATTTTTTATAACATTGTTCGTAATTTCTAAATTACTATAAGCAGATCCAGTAAAGGCGTGGATACCTTTTATTGTCCCCTGACCATCTCCTTTTACGTCAGTTATCACATTATCCTGAATTTTAGCTCCGCCATAATTAACTGCAATTGCTGCACCATATCCGACAAAAGTTTTATCAGGAGCAATAGTAAATCCCTTTATTGTAACATTGACAGCATTGATGGTAACGCCTGCAGTAGTACTTGATGCACTAATGGTTGTTGCTCCAGGCCCATCGGTGGATACTAATGTAACACCTTGATTAATTATGATTGCATTGGTTTCATAGCTAGTCGTATAATTACCCGGGCCAACGCAAATTACTTTACCAGTTGCTGATCCTAAAGATTCTAGAGCAGCATTGATAGTAGAATATGCGCCAGGATTAACATTGATATCGCAGTGAGTCGGTTTCACATAGACTGATTGGTCAGCACCTGCACCACCTTGGAGCATATTTTGCCCGTCAAAGGTCATTTTAGTGATACGGACTTGCCTTTCAAATCCAGTATTATCATCATTAGCGTTAGTTATGGAGAATCCTAATTTTTTCGCGTCAATACTTCCATTGTTTTTCAACCACATTGTCGCCTCTTGAGGAGTTTCTCCCGGAGCCATGTCTGGAAAATTCCAATTAGCATCAATACTCACATCCTGCCATCCCCCAGTTGGAACGCCATGATTATCTTTTGCCAACTGCAAATTAAGCGTTCCTGCTTTGAACGTGTTGTTTACGGCAGCCTTTTGGCTGGAAAAAAACGCGCTTGTTCCGCCGATCACGATTGCCGCAGCCGCGGTGATCATCAAAAGCGATTTTGTTATCTTTTTCATAAATTATTGTTTATTTCTAGTTAATTAATTGTTAATTATTCCAGACACTCAGGAGTAGTCTGCCTCTCTCGACCTTTAAAAATTTGTTCCTCGGTGTCCGCCTTAGGCGAAGTTACCGAGCTCACCCCATATCTTAAAATTGCTTGTTTTTGAAAATTTTCTCCCTAACCATATCCTAATCATCACATCTGGCATTATGGTCATAATCCTTGCCTTGGCAAACACTGCATTGACTGTTGCTCTTTACTTGAAAAGCCATATCAAATCCCAAACTGTCCGACTGAATTTCATTCCCTGTTTCACCCGGCAAGCGCCAAGCTAGGCCGTAATAATAGACCGTTCCATCAACCATCCTGCCATCGGTGGAAAGTCCGGCGCAAACTCCTTTTTTGGTATTTCTCCCGCTCCCATTGGGATCTGCCGATTTGCAAAGATCGAAAAACTTATTGCGCGCTTGGCGCAAACATTTTCTGATCTCAAGAGCTGTGGAAAATTCCCGAATATCTTTCCAGTCGGAAATCAAAACATCTTTTTCATTGAAAATATTATCCCCTTCACCCGGATCAGTTTTGCCTTGGAAGCCCGGCGTCCGTCCTTGATCCAGCCAAAGAGAAAATTGCAAAGCCTTTCCCAATTCCCCTCTTTTTTCTCGCGTTCCCGGTGTTCTATTTTTGCAGTCCTGATCACTGCTCTGAGTTTCCGAGTCGGTGCAATCATTTCCATCATCCTTTATGTTTTCAAAAGTGATCTGCCCGCAACCATCATCGCCCAAAATGTGAAAACTGATCGCGTCTTCACCGCGGTCACCAGGCTTAATATTGTCGAAATTGAAAAATTTATTCAGATGGTTCGTTCCAGTTTCCTGCCAACTGCCAAAAGCTTGACCGTCCGAAAAACATCCAACATCGACATATCCCGCCAAATCTCCCCCTGAAAAAGCGACGGAATTTTGCGGATCATAGTTATAATAGTGGCATTGGCTACTAATCCTAAAATCAACCTTTGTTTCTTTCTTGTCGTTTCCGTTGTTATTATTTCCATCATCGTGTCCGTTCGTGTCTTCATGGCTGTTATTATCGCCACCAAAAATATTCGGCAGTTGATAGCCCTTTGTCACATAAGTAGAAATCCCCGCCAAAGCAACCAGGGAAACCAACACAACAACTAATTTTAATCCTATTATTTTCATTGGATACTCATCAAAAATTTTAACTCAATAATCTCAAATTATTCACCCGCTTGATTCATATCCCCTTCGCCCCTCGGAAGAGGAGGCGGATTATTTGTACATTCGTAAAAATTCGCCTGCCTGCCGGAGCTTTAGCATAGGCAGGTAATTCGTAGAATACAAAAAAAGCCCACCAACAGCAACTACAAAAAAGTAGCAACCATTGGCAGGCCCTTGAGAACGGAAACATTATTTCTCACCCGAAAAAATAATTCCATCTGATTCATTTTTAGTTTTATTTCTCAAAAAACAAAAACCGGCTGAAATTAAATAGCAAAAAAATTGCTAAATAATTCAAGCCGGTTTTGCCAATCAACTCCCCGCGCGCGCTTTGGGCAACCAATCATTTCCGAAAAAAAATCATTTCACAGTGCGGATCAAAGTCTCTCAAATAGTATTCAATTGTATTTTATATTTTGATTATACTGCCGCGTAAAAAATTACGCAATCCCGCAACGGCTTGACAAAAGCAAAATTTGTGGTATAAGCAATTTTTTGTCTGAAATGAAAAAACGCCCGGTGTGAAATTTCACACGGGCGCCCTGAAAACTTGCCTGATTACTGAAGCAAATTTTCGATCAGTGATCTGAGCTTGCTCAGCAAGAACGGTTTTTCCAAAAAACCGTCAAACTCCTCCACTCCGTCAATTTCGTCTCGTTGCCGACCAGAAATACAGACAGTCTTGAGACCCGGAGACATAACCCTCATCTCCTGCATCAATATGGTTCCGTTGGTTTTTGGCATGTTATAATCCGTCACGAGGAGATGAATCTCTTCCTCTGTGTCGATTATAAAAGCCAACGCCTCTTTCGGATCCGTGAAGGTGAATAATCGGAAACCGATCGTTTTCAAGTAACCTCCGATCAGCTCCATCACGGACTCTTCATCATCAACCACGATGACATTTTTCGCTTTCTTTTCAGACATATCACCCCTCCTTTGCAGTCGCAATGGTTATTGAAAAAACAAAAAGCCTCGATTCAGGCTCTCCAAAGACTCTAGCACACTGATCCGGTTTAATCAAGCCAAGAAAAGCTTTTTTCGAAAAATTAAAACAGGGAAAGGATCGTGGTCCTCCCCCTGCTGTCTAGTCTAAGCATGATATACCTGGCCGAAGTACGCGAAATTTGGAAAATCCTTTGGATAATCACAGAAACATTCCGCGACTCCTGCTGAACATTTTTTTTCCTGGCAATCATGGCAAGTTACGATCAACTTGCCATTTTCTTCACAGCCGATCCGGCCGTTACAATCCCTCTTTTTACAAAGTTTTACATTTAGCATATCAACCTCCCCGTTTCGCATCTACACGAAACCCGACCACATAATGAAACCTAAAACGCTAGAACCTTTGTAAGATACGCCAAATGGCGGTCTTTCACAGCAATGGCATGAACACATCCCGCGTCCAAACTCACACTCTTGCGCACAATGGACACAGGACTTGAGACAACCAGCATAAACACAACCGGTTTTTCCAAAACAGTTCTTACACGCTTCCATTTTCAACATTTGCGCTCCCCCTCTTTCAACTCTGCTATTTTTTACAATTGCGCCGGTAATATTTCCATTTGTCCATATTTATTTTTTAAGTCCAAGCTCGAACGAGCATGGGTACATTTTTCAAGGAACAGATAAACACAATCCTTTGCTTCACAATAAGAACAGAGCCCATTCGCTATAAGACTATCATCCTTATAGCAGCCCCATCTCCCCTTGCACTCTTCACAAATCGCAGCTACTTTCATCTCTACCTCCCTATTGAAAGATTGTTTGTCTGACACATTTGTTGTTATTTTTTTATCATACACCCAGCAAAATATTATGCAACTTTTTTTTCCCAAAGAAAAAAGGGAACCAGGCACGTTCACCTTTTTCCCTTTTGCATATTTTTCACAAAGCATCAGGCATGTCCGTCTCTCCGCTGACAACACGGACACCCTGAGACACAGCTCCCCCGATCCTCCGGCAAGTGAAAGACGCCCGCCGCATTGATCCTTTTGTTTTTCTGGAAAAGTTGCGCAAGGATTTGTTCTCCTCGCTTTCTTATCTTCTCACTTCTTCCGATCTTTTTCCAGAAAAAATCGACCGCCAGCCCTATTTTCAGTTCATCAATTTTTAGAGTTGGCGATTGCCGATAAAATTCACCGACAACAAGGATCGTTTCCGTGTCGCGATTCACTTCTCTCACCCGAAACAAAAAATCGACACCATTGATTTCCCGCTTCCCAAAATTGAAATCGCAAATTACAACCTGGTAAGATTTGTTTTCTAAAAGCCCAAGCGCCGCGGACGGAGATTTGACCACATCGATCTCCCACCCGCCAGCAAATATCTGGCTAACAATGCCACAAATCGACCGGCTAAAAAAAGACCGGCTGTCTTTGACATAAAGGACTCTTTTCTCCATACTTTCCCCCCTTTTTTTCTGTTAATGTTCATTCAAAAGATTTTTAATCCTAACCTAAAAAAAGAAAATTGTCAAACAAAAAACGCCCCGAGTTGATCGAGGCGTCGTGAAACTAAAATTTTTATCCTAAGCTATCTCACACTCTCCTTAGTCATAAATCTCTGAATCTCATTGACCGTGCCCATAAACTGGGCTGGGAAAATGATGGTTGAATTTTTCTCCACCGCGATTTCCGCCATTGTCTGCAAATTACGCAACTGAAGCGCAATTGGATGCGCCGCCATCACGTCCGCCGTCTCGGCCAATTTCTGACTGGCCAAAAGCTCTCCTTCCGCGGCAATAATCTTGGCTCGCTTCTCTCTTTCTGCTTCCGCTTGCTTGGCCATCGCCCGTTGCATATTCTCCGGCAACTCGATATCCTTAATCTCCACCACTGACACCACCACGCCCCAAGTTTCCGTATTAGCATCAAGCACGGTGCGAATTTCTTTGTTAATCTCGTCCCGCTCGGACAATACTTCATCCAACTGGAAACGTCCGACGATATTTCTGATTGTCGTCTGGGCAATCTGATTGATTGCACTCTTCACATCTTCAATCGACACGATACTCTTTTCCGCGTCCACTATTTTGTAGTAGGCCACGGCAGAAATATCGACTGAAACATTATCCTTAGTGATGATTTTTTGCGGAGCGATCGGCATCGTCACAGTGCGAAAATCCACTTTGCGCATCCGGTCGATGTAAGGAATGATCCAATTAAGGCCCGGCTGACGGCTGGAAATTATTTTTCCGAAACGGAAAACGACTCCTTGTTCATACTGTTGGACCACCCGAAAACCAGGCAAGATCAAAAAGATGAACACGGGAAGCACGAGCGAGATGATAGCATCCATAGATTAATTTTAATAATTATGATTTGACTATATCACAAGATCTAAAAAAAATCTACCAGACAAAAAAAGCGGCCTGGACGATGACGCCCAGACCGCTCTTTTTATGTGTTCTTCCTCTTTCGAGGAAAAAGGCAAGGAATCTAGCCTTATTATGTTAATCCTTTTTTAGGGATTTTTTGTTTTTGCTATTTATTTTTTGTTTTTCCTCTTTTTATTTTTGTTTTTATCCCCCACCAGTTTCAAAGAAATTTTCCGTGGAAGTGGCGAGAGATAAACAGCTGACTATTAAGTTGTAATTATTCTCACTTTTATTATCCGATACTTTTCATAGTTTTTAACCTTGAGTTTGCGAAAATATGCCTGCGGATTATTCGCCCTTGCTGTAGAATAGCTTCTTTGCAATATTTCTTTGAGCCAAGGGATACCGATAAGTCTTCCCACAAAAACAACATTGACCAGGGCAATCGGCAAGATGATCACCACAAACATAACTAGCCAGAAAAAATCGCTTGTCGCACCAGCAGACGGTAAATTATTTTTTTGTCCGACAATTTCCTCTCCAACCCTTTTTAGATTTTCATCAATTTTTTGATCACCGGTCGAAAGCACAGTTGGCACGAATTTTGTATCCACAGGGATCGCCTTGTCCTTGACGGGAGCAAAATCTTTTTTCTCGCTACCCGCGCCGGGATGCGCCAGTGTTCCAAATTCCTGCACAGCGATAATTCCCATCGTCCCATTCACTTCCCCCGCCGCCACGGCTACACCGATTTCTTGATAATTTACATTTAAAATATTTTTCCTATGGGTTGGACTTTTCATCCAGGCTGCTTGCTCCGCTTCCGCTGTGGTAAAATTGATCGCCAAATTTTCTCCCGCATATTTATAGTCATAACCCTCGAGCTCAAACCAGTGCCAAGGATTGAGTCCAGCTGGTGAAGTGTGGGCAAAATAGTGATGTGCCACCATATCATTGACTTTGTCCGTCGCTACCTGAGTTAACTTTTCACTAACATTTAAATCAAGCAGTCCTTCCTTCTCCCGCGCTTCATTGACATATTTGATCACATTCTCGGGACTGATCTCACTGGCCTGCACCGATGAAACAAAAACTAAAGCCCAGCCCAGGCTGATTATTATTAAGACATATTTATTCAGTTTTTGTGCATTTTGTTTCATGTTGGTGTTTCCCCCACCATTTTAGTGAATTTTGAAATAAAGAAAAACGGGCTTTCACCCGTTGTTATTCCCCTTCTCAATCCACTGTATTACCATTATAGCACCTTTTTAGGGCTTTGTCAACGCAAAAGACTTGACAGGAATGAATTTAGTGTGCTAAATTGTGACTACCCAATTTACTCCTCCTTTTTTGGGTACATACCCTGTCAACAGGATTTCCACCCAAGAGCCCTGTTGACAGGGACGAACAAATTTCGATGTCTCGAAAAAAATTCACACAGAACTCTGTGTAAAAAATCGAGATAGCGTAAAAATATATTTGACCCATGGAGTCCTTGCACTTTTCATGGGTCTCTTTTTTTATAAAAAAATCCAGCCTTTTTCAGGCTAGATTTTACTTTTTAAATTTGGTCATTGGGAAATTGGGATTTGTTTAGAAATTAGAAATTAGGATTTAGAAATTTACTTACCCATCCACTCCCTCACCGCATCCTCCCAATTCCTAAGCTTGGGGAATTTAGTATTTTTTAAAACCGATGATGCTGGCCGCTTGGCTGGTCGCGGGAAAGTATCGCTCGAAACAGGAATGATTTCAACATTCTGGAGTTCCGCAATCACGAAAACTTTCTGGAGTGCAGAGTACCAAGTTTCCGGTCCTTCGTTCACGATATGATAGATCCCGAAAGGAAATTTTTCTTCCCACAGTTTTTTCACTGCCACTGCCAGGTCTTTAGAATAAGTAAAACAAGACCTTTCCGCGTCCACAACTTTGAGGCTTGCATTCGTCTTGGCTAGTCCGAGCATCACTTCAAAAAAACTTTTCTTTGCTCCTTCTGAAATCGCCGGCGGGCCAAAAATTTTAGAAGTGCGGATGAGATAGTGCTTTTCCCAATTTTTTCGCACATTCTCCTCCCCCGCTAGTTTTGTTTCGCCATAACGAGAAATAGGATGAGGCAGATCCATTTCGACGTATTCACCCTTTACGCCATCAAAAACATAGTCCGAAACAAAATGCACCAGCACCACCCCCACTGCCTTGCTCGCCAGTGCTAAATTCAATGGGCCTTCGCCGTTGATTTTTTTGGCCAGTTCAAACGTTGCGTCATCTTCCTCAATCTTGTCCACGCCGTTATGCGCTGCAGCGTTAATGACCAGCTCCGGCTTCTCTTTTTCAAGAAGCGTCGCGACCATTTTTCCATCCGCCACATCAATCTGTTCGCGGTCCCAAAGTAGCAATTCATATCTATCGCCGGAAAAAACTTCCGCCAGCGACCGCCCCAACATCCCTTGCGCCCCGATGATGAGCACTTTCGTTTTTTTATTTTCCATATTGCTTTTGATAGTAGTCTTGATATCCCCCGCTCTTGATGCTTTTCCACCACGCCTCATTTTCCCGAAACCACTCGATCGTTTTTTCCAAACCTTCCTCAAATGTCGTGGCTGGCTCCCAGCCAAGCTCGTTTTTAATTTTCGTCGCGTCAATGGCATAACGATGATCATGCCCGGGCCGATCTGTCACGTATTCAATCTTATCTTCGCCCTGGCCCATCAGTTGTAAGATCTGCTCCGTCACTTCTTTGTTATTTTTTTCGCTGTTTCCCCCGACGCAATAGGTCTCACCGATCTTGCCCTTTTGGATGATGGCGTCGATCGCCGAGCAATGGTCTTCGACATAGAGCCAGTCGCGCACCGCACCGCCATCGCCATAGAGCGGAATCTTTTTGCCCTCCAGGAGATTAGTGATGAACAGTGGAAACAGTTTTTCCGGAAAATGAAACGGTCCGTAGTTATTGGAACAGTTGGAAATCGTGATGGGCAAACCATAGGTATGGAAATAGGCCCGCACCAGATGATCAGAAGCCGCTTTTGAAGCGGAATAGGGACTGCGCGGATCGTAGGGGGTCTTTTCATTGAAAGCCGTATCGGTTTTTCCCAGAGAGCCAAACACCTCATCGGTCGAAACGTGATGAAAACGAGTTTTATTTTTGAGCGCCGCGCGCAAAAGATTATGCGTGCCGATAATATTAGTTTGGATAAAAGCGTCTGGATCGAGAATCGAACGATCGACATGACTTTCCGCCGCAAAATGCACAACCAAATCAAATTTTTCCGTCGCAAATAACTCCTCCACCAATTTTTCATCCGCAATGTCCCCCTGGATAAATTTATAGTGTGGATTTTTTTCCACTGAGCATAAATTAGATAGATTCCCCGCGTAGGTCAATTTATCCAAATTAACAATTTGGTCAGCTGGATATTTTTTTGTCCAATAGTGGATAAAGTTCGAGCCGATAAAACCGGCTCCGCCGGTGACAAGTATTTTCATAAGATTTATTTTTAATTTCAAAACGGATTCTCTTTCAAAAACTCTTTCCAAGTGGGCAGTCTTTGATCTTTTTCTGAAATGATCGGTTTTTCGACTGGCCAAGTAATGTCTAAGTCCGGGTCATTCCAAAGGATTCCCCCGTCGCTCTCGGCGTGATAGTAGTTGTCCACCTTATAGACAAAATGGGTATTTTCCGTTACCAAACAAAATCCGTGCGCCATCCCATGCGGAACGAACAACATCTGAAAGTTATCTTCAGAAAGTTCAAAACTTTCCCACTGACCAAACGTTGGAGAGAATTTGCGCAGATCGACAACCACATCGACCACCCGACCCTTGATCACCCGGACAAATTTCGCTTGCGTAAAAGGCGGCTTTTGAAAATGCAATCCGCGCAGCACGCCTTTTTCCGTGGAAAAAGAATGATTGTCTTGGATAAATTTCACATCGATCCCCGCCGCCAAAAATTCTTCTTCACGATAAGCTTCCAAAAAGAACCCGCGATGATCACCGATCACCTGAGGCTTAATCAAAAACACTCCTTCGATTTTTGTTTTTTGAAATTCAAGCATAAGTTAAGCAAAACCTTATTAATATCCCCTTCGCCCTCCGGGAGAAGGTAGCCGAAGGACGGATGAGGGTGCTGCCCATAACCATAGTGCCTCGATTCAACTGCTAGTCTTATCTGCATAGGTAAAAACCCTCACCTGCCCTACGGGCATCCTCTCCCGAGGGGAGAGGAGGATTTTTTTAATCCTTCATAATAAAAATACCATACTTCACCTCATCAATCAAAACTTCTTTTTCGAGGTCTGCCTCGGCCAACTCACCAGCGGAAATGGCATTCGCTAAAGTTTCTTTGGCGATGAGGTCGCCGAATTTTGTGAAAACTTCCTCTGCCCCGACATAGCCAATTTTGATGTGATTATCTACTTCATAGCCTGCCTCTTTTCGCATCTCTTGGATCGCCCGCACCAGCTCGCGCGCTGTGCCTTCGAGTTTTAGCTCGGGCGTGATTTCGAGATCGAGTTTAATATTTTCCTCCTGCGTTTCCAAGACTGTAACGCTTTTCACATTCAACTCCTCTTGCATAATTTCTACCAATTCTGCGTTTTCGATTTTGTGCTTGATCGTCGCCCCAGCCAATGGTTGGCGGACTTTAATTCGATTGAGTGCCCGTTGTTGCAAGCCTTCGGAAATTACATCACGCACTTTTTTCATCTCGGCATTTAATTTTTCATCAATCAATTTCTCATCACTGGTTGGAAATTCCACCAGATGCACCGATTCGTCACCGGTTAGATTTTTATACATCTCCTCTGCGATGAACGGTGTGAACGGTGCCATTGTTTTGGCCAGCATCACGAGCACATAGTGCAAAGTTTCATAGGCGCTGTTTTTGTCGCCATCATTTTCACTTTTCCAAAAACGCTTGCGAGAGCGCCTGATGTACCAATTGGAAAGATTGTCCACGAATAGTTCAAACGGACGGGTGGCTTTGACCAAGTCGTAGCCTTGCATATTCGTGTCAACTTCGCCAATCAATTTGTGAAGTTCAGAAACGATCCAGCGGTCCAAAAGATTTTTGGAGTCTGACACCGTGCCCAGTTTATTTTTTGGCTCCCATTTATCTACGCCGGCGTAGAGCGTGAAAAAGGAATAGCTATTCCAAAGAGTAGAGAGCACTTTTCTTTGGATGTCCTGAATGGCTTTTTCTGAAAAACTAATATTTTGCGCATTAAGCAGCGGCGAAGACAAGAGATAAAAGCGCAAAGCATCGGCGCTGTGTTTTTCCAGGATAATATTGGAATCGGGATAGTTGCCCAGAGATTTCGACATTTTCTTGCCGTCCGATCCGGCAATCGTTCCGGTCGTCACGACGTTTTTGAAACTGATTTTCCCGAAAATTCCCACCGAAACGACGTGGAGCACATAAAACCATGCTCTAGTTTGGGCAATATATTCCGAGATAAAATCAGTTGGAAAACTTTTTTCAAAGACTTCTTTGTTTTCAAAGGGATAATGAAATTGCGCGAACGGCATCGAACCGGACTCGATCCAAGAATCAAATACTTGCGGAATCCGTCGCATTTCCCCGCCGCATTTCTCGCATTTGAAAGTAATCTCATCGACGCCCGGCCGGTGATAATCTGGCAACTCTACTCCTGATAATTCTTTCAGCTCGCCATATGATCCAACAACTTTAATTTCTCCACAATCCTGCGCTTCGCATTTCCAAACTGGAATAGCTGTGCCGAAATAGCGGTCGCGTGAGATGTTCCAATCCGGGGCGCTTTCGATCCCGTTTTGAAAACGGCCATGCTTTAAAAATTCCGGATACCAATTGATTTTTTCATTTTCGTCGAGCAGATTCTGACGGATTTTGTCCACATTCACATACCAGGCCGGCTGGGCTTTGTAGATCAACTTAGTGTGACAGCGATGACAGTGCGGATAGCTATGCGTGATTTGTTCGCGTTTGAAAAGAAATCCGTTCTCCTTCAGCCATTTCACAATATCGTTGTTCGCCTCCCAGACTTTCTGCCCTTGCCACTCCCCTTCCGTGAATTGCCCTTCCTCATCCACGTTCATGATGATCGGCAGATTATTCGGTTTTCTCACATTAAAGTCATCCTCACCAAACGCCGGCGCAATATGCACGATACCCGATCCGTCTTCTGTCGTCACGAAATCTCCTGCAATCACGCGATAGCCATTTTCAATTTCGTGGGGAAAAATTGGTTCGTATTCCCTGCCAACTAAATCCACACCCTTAAGCTCTTCAACAATTTCAACTTCGCCCTCTTTGAAAACATTCGCCACTCGTTCTTTTGCTAAGATATAATTTCCCTCAGCGGTTTTGACTTTGACATAATCTATTCCTCCGCCAACCGCTAGCGCGACATTGGCCAAAAGTGTCCAAGGAGTCGTTGTCCACACCAAGAAATATGTATTTTCCTCGCCATTAACCTTAATCTTCACATACACCGAAGGATCACTATCCATCTCATAAGAATTATCCATCGCGATTTCAAAGTTTGAAAGTGGCGTGGAACAACGCGGGCAATACAGCGATACGCGCACATCTTCATAGATGAGGCCTTTTTTGAAAAGTTCTGAAAACGCCCACCAGACCGATTCCATATACCCTTTATCCATCGTTTTGTAGGCGCCTTTGAATTCCACCCAGCGACCGATGCGATCAATTACATCTTCCCACTCGGAAGCGATCTGCGAAGTTTCTCGCAGGCAGGCTTCATTGAATTTTGCCACCCCAATTTTTTCAATGTCTTTCTTACTTTTGAGGCCTAACTTTTTCTCCACCATATTCTCCGCCGGCAGCCCATGACAATCCCAACCCCAACGCCTCTCCACGCGGAAACCCTTCATCGTCCAATAACGAGGAACGGCGTCTTTCACGATCGAAGAAAGTAGCGTGCCATAGTGGGGCACGCCCGTGATAAATGGCGGTCCATCATAGAAACTGTAATATTTATCCTTACTCCGCTGTTCCACCGATTTTTGAAAAGTACCATCCGCTTTCCAAAACTCAATAATTTCTTTTTCCATCTCGGAATACTTTTTCCTTGAATCGACTTTTTTAAACATACTCATGATTGTCATCCTGAGCGGAATAAATTTTCTCCGGAAAATTTATGGAGTCGAAGGATCTACTTTGTGTAATCGTTAGCTCTACAATAAATTAAAAAGCCCCGCGATAACCTTAGGCAGATCCTTCGACTTCGTCCGATTACGGACTTCGCTCAGGATGACAGAAAAATTAAAAAATAAAAATCCCCATACAAACAAAATGCATAAGGACGAATAAATCGTGGTACCACCTTAATTTTCCACCTGTGGCAGACTTAATTACAGCGTTGACGGGCTTACCCGGAAGAGTCTAATTTTTCGCGCGAACTCGGCGAAAGTTCTTTCTTCGACTTCGGAATTGATAGTTCCTCAAACGTCTTTTTAGTTGTAAGCTTATTCTAGTCCATTTTTGGCTTTTTGGCAACATCAAAGAGAAAAACAAAAAAAACACCATCCCTGGTGTTTTTTTATCGCTATCATTTCCGCGCAACCAACCACAAGCCCTATTGCTCAAGATAAATCATTGTAACGTTTTTATCCTTGTCATAGGTAATTTTGACTGCATCGCCCCGTTCCAGGTCGGCCATACCCGCAAGGGTTTCTTTTTTGTTCTTATCTATCAGCGTGACAGGAGTAGCGCCAGAGATGTTGACTAAAACTGTTTCATTCACTCCTTTGATAAGCATGGTTTTTTCTTTGATATTGACAATGGTGCCTGCTAGGTCAGGATTGTTCGCGTCTGGCACTTGCCGGTCGAGTATTTTTTTACGTTGTTCATCTTGTTCTGTCTTTGACGTCCTCTCTGTCATGGAAACGGCTGACTTGTTTTTTTCGCTGATTTTTCTAGCGACAGAATAGATCCCGCTGATGAGGACAATAAGTGCAAAAATGAGGATGAGGATTTGTTTGCTTTTTTGCATAGTGTTTTTTATTTTTTAATTAGGACTGACCTCTTTCCACTCTCCGGAACCGCATAATCCACAATTGGTCTCTGTAGTGCAGGTGACGCCATCACAACTATTAGAACAACCTGTCGGAACACATCGATCAGTCTTATAGCCACAATCAGTATTGCCATTACAATTTGAAACACAATCATGCGAAGGAACACAAGCTTCCAATGCAATAGTAGCAGAATCAGAATCCGTACAGTCAGGATCGCTTTTTTTTCTCACTATCACGCTAGCGCTTTCTCTGCTGCGACATGGTACTGTGTCGTATGTGCACTTAAACTTGTTTGTAGTTGTATTGTTTCCGTCTGTTATCGTCCCTGTTCTTCCGCAGCTTTTTTCATAGGTATAATTACTAACTGGAAGGATACTGGGAGTAGCTGTCAAGGTAGTGGTAAAAGGCACGGGACCGGAAGTTGGATTGGCAGTCAGAGTAACTGTAAGCCCGCAAGTTGAGCAATTTTTTGTGCCATGTTCAAACTCACAGCCATTCCAACAGTCTGGCGCTCCGATACAAACATTGGCGCCACAGTTAGGGTTGTTCGGGGAACAGGAATCAGGGGGAATACAAGCATCACCATCATCGCATTTGTGCGTATATGGATTACAAAAGAGTCCGGTGAAGCATTCGCTGTTTTTCGTGCATGATCCACCGCATTTGACGCCAATTTCTCCAGTATCACAAATCATCGTTCCATAACATCGTGTAGAACAATCAAACCCACAATATTCACCTAAACAAGTAGTTGCACAAGCGGCTGGACAACCAGCGGGAATACAACCGTTACCTCCATTGCCCTCACAATGACCATTCACGCAAGTTGCCGGAGGTGTACATGTTCCACAATTAACAGTATTTTCACAACCAGCGTCGTATATGCCACAAGTCAAGCCAAATTTGGAACAGGCAGATTGATCAAAATCGGGTCCTTTTGTGCCGATACAGGCCCTACAACCGGTAGGATCGGGATAATGGACTCCCGCACAAACATTACCAGCACCGGAACAATCAGGAACACAAGAGCACCTGCCATCAGTGCAAACATTGGGGTATGTACAAGTTCCACAATTAACGCTATAACCGCAACCGGCGTCATACGTACCGCAGTTCAAGCCATAGGCGGAGCAAGCCGATTGATCAAAATCCGGTCCCTTTGTGCCGTTGCATGTGCCACAACCATTAGGACTAGGATAACTCTTCCCGATGCAATAACTACCAGAATTGGAACAATCCGGTTGTTTCGTACCAGCGCAATTCAAACCACTAAGTGTTTCAGCATCGCAACATGGAGGATTGTGGTTGCACTCATACGGAGCAGTTTCCCCCACGCAATATGAGGACGGATTACATGACCAAGGATACCAAAAGTCACACCCTTGCTGATCCCCAGTATCTCCAAGCGCTAAAGAGTTACTAAAAAAAAGTAACACGCCCAGGATTAGTAGCCAATTCAAATTTTTTATAACCCTCATTTTTTTATTTTAATTTTTATTTATTAAATTTTGTTTGTTTTTACTTTTTACCTCCTTCCAATACAATCCTTCACCCCTTCTAGCATATTGCAACCATTGTTGCAAGAAACGTCCTTACAAGTATGATTTGCACAGTCTGGATCATCGGGAATGCAAATATCACCACTATGAGAAGAAGCACCATAGTATTCGCATTTTCTAGTGGCAGTGCAAGCAGAAGCAGAAGTTCCTACGGATTGCCAAGGCAGAGTCGCTGTTAGCTCAGTATCATCGTCAGTACACTTAGTGGCGTTGGTAGGAACAGTTCCTGTACAAGAAAAATCACTACCCCCAGGTTTTTTGACTTCAACCGAAGCTTTGAAAGGAGTGCCTGGTTTACCATCAGCTTGGTTAGTAGGATAGAAGGTACAGGCGAATGTGCCACTGGTGCCAACATGGAACCATCCAGGGTAACCATCAGGAGCGCCGGCGGGCTTGGTATAGAGTCCTGATTTGGCAGCATCAGTCATCCATTCAGTGGAACTTTTCTGAATCTCCGCTCTGGCGATGGTGGTTGGTCCGGTGCAGGCCACTTCTAGCTTGGAAGTATTAATGGAAGACCAGGTTAAGTAAGTCAATTCTTTGGGAGGATTCTCGGAAATAGGCGTAACCGCCGTTGGTGCGAAACTGACTGTGCCGGTGGCACAGCCTTGGGTTTTTGTGCCAGGGATATCCTTTGATCCATCATAACAATTATTACCTACGCAGGTATCGGCAGCACAATTAGGAGAGCCCCCAGTTTTTTTAAAGTCAACCTTGACGAAATATGGCGTACCCGGCATATCATTTGAAGAGTTTCGCGGAAAAAAAGTGAACACGCGATAATCCGTATTACGACGCTCTGTGTAGTTAAAGCTACCACTATTTCCACTTAAGGTGCTTCCGCGAGCAGGGGACATCCTATTTTCAAACTCACCTATCGCATATGTTGTCACTGAAGCATTCTCCGATTTCCAAGTTATTACTGAACTAATCCTTGCTCCTATTTTGCCAGGATTTGGATCGGCTGTTGCTGTCCCAGTAGCACAACCAGTGGTCTTGGTGCCAACAACGAATTTCGCGCCATCCCAGCAAGAGTTTCCAACACAAGTCTCTTTATTGCAATCCGTCCTATGATTATTGATCGGGGCATAGGTTGTCATACTCTCAACATCCTTTTCCCAATTAATAGAGCCATCCGAATTAGAACCGGAATGCTTATACCAATCATTAAAAGCATCCAAGTCGATATCTCCCGTAGCGTTAGCGTAACTGATACTAGCTCCTGATCCAAAGTCAGCGTCCACGTATACCCAGCCTGCCTCATTGGGCGCAATAGGATACGAATAACCATCAGTTATAATGCTAAATATTCCATTGGCATTAGTAGAATGATAATCTCCATCCTTCAATGTTTTCAGTTTTGTTCCCCCATAAGGAAGTTTTAAAATATTAGCATCAGAAAAAGGATCTGCTATTTTTTTGCCAGGAAATTTATTGAACCGAGAAATGAAATAAAGCCGCGTATTTTGCATGGAGTTGTTTCCGTCAATATTAAGAACCTTTGTTCCTGGTAAGACAAAGACTCTGAATTTTCCATCCTTATAGCAAGGACCATTCTTTGCAAGCCCACCTCCAATAGCAAAATGACTTGTTGTCGGCGGAGTAAAGGGTACGGACGAGCCAGAAGGTCCATATTGAAGAGAAATATAGCCAGTCGTGTTGCTTGGTGAACAAAGAAACTCGGCCGCCTGTGAATCGGAAATTCCAAAAAGAGACAGGGAAAGGAGCAGGAAGAGAACTAAATACAAGTTTGAATATTTTTTTTTCATTTTATTTAGATTTATTTATTATTATCCCCTTTTCCAACTAAGACGTTGATAGCGCCGACCTCCATTGTCGCTTCGTCATATGAAATCTCAACCGAGTCACCGATACGCAGATCGGCCATCTGCTTCAGTTCATCCGCCTTCCCTTCCTCGACAAAAAAAACCGGAGTTGAACCGCTTATGCCAAAGCCATTCAATGTCCCATCCCTATCCTCCACTGCCAGCGTATCCTCCTGGATCAATTTCACTTTTCCAGCGATTGCTTGGCCAGATGCGCTAGAGCTTTTTTCTAATTTAGTCAGATTTTCAATCGGTAATGCTGTTACCGGATTACTTAATTGTCGTTTTTCTCCACTTAACGCTGCCTGTTCATTTTGATTCTTGGTTTTCACTAAAAGTACGAGAGCTAAAGCGCCAACTAGTAAAATCAATGAGGCTACGAGAGCTAATTTCTTTTTGTCCATTTTTTTTGTTTTAGTTGATTAATTAAATTTGTATCTTACCAATATAGTACCATAAACCAAAAAATTCGCAAGGTCACTATTCACACTACAACTATTACCTGCTATAATAAAAGCATAAAAAATTCCGTTTTTTGACTAAATAATTATTAATCATAAAAAAATATGAAAAAAATCATCACACTGGGAACACTGTCTATGGCCCTGCTGTTTTTGACCGGCTGCGGACAAAGCCGACCAAATAATCCAGATACAAACCAACCAGTCAATCCTCCGCAAGTTTCCGGAAAATGCGGAATGGAAAATTGCCACGGACTTGATATCACTTGCGGTCCAAACACCAGCGCGGCTTGCGATTCGATGTATGCCTTTGGCGACAACTGCCGCCAATATGCCAGTTGCCAAACTATCAATGGCGAGTGTAAATTGCAAAAGACCGCTAAATTTGACACCTGCAAGTCTTGCGTAGAAAAATGCGCAAAGACTTTCCCGAATGATTCGATGAAAAATGCCGAGTGTGAAAGTAACTGCACTGAATAAGCAGCTACTGCGACATAAATCAATACCAGCAAAAAACAGGCCAATGCCTGTTTTTTTTATTTCCTCAACTTAACTAGGAACTGATTATTCCCCCATCCAACTCATACACATATTGAAACCCCAATTGCTTCATCAAGGAAAGCGCAGACTTGCTCCGATTGCCCGAGCGACAATAAATTAGATAGGTCTTATTTTTATCTAATGCATTAAGTTTTTGAGAAAAGTCCTGGGCATAGATATCCAGATTGATTGCGCCAGGAATTGCGCCGCTCAAAAATTCTTTTTCCGTCCGCACATCCAAAATACAAAAATCCCCAGCGTGGGATTTTTGTTTGATGATTTCTTTCGCCTCTACGGCCGAAATTGATTTCCAGAATTTTTCCATCTAAGCTGTGTCATTCCCGCGAAGGCGGGAATCCAGGTTCCACTAGTTATGAATTACAAAAAATCGAATTACAAATCCTCTGACTTTTTATTACTGACCAGTAAATTCTGTTTTTCTTTTTCTTAAAACCTGAGGTGCCTGGATCCCCGCCTCCGCAGGGATGACACAAAAAATCAGTAAAAATTATTTTAGAGATTGATACAACTCTAACGTTTCTCTCGCCGTCTTTTCCCAATTGAATTTTTCCACTTGTACGCGACCTTTTTCGCGATAGCTATTTTTCAAATTTTCATCTTGCGAAAATTCAAACATCGCGTCGGTGATCTCTTTCACGTCCAGCGGATTCACAAGCTTCGCCGCGTCTCCGGCAATTTCCGGAATAGAAGAAACGTTGGATAGAATCGCCGGAACGCCGGTGGCGAACGCTTCAAGCACAGTCGTGCCAAAGCCTTCATAGAGCGATGGCATCACGAAAAAATCAGCCTGAGCGAAGAGTGGCGCCAAATCATCCCCGATAATATAACCGGTAAAAATAACTTCCTTATCAATCCCTAAATCTTTGGTCAGTTGTTTATGTTCGGCCGCCAGCCACCCCCGCTTGCCAGCCATGACCAGCTTATAGTTGAAATTTTTGCCTGTAGTTGTGAAGCGTTTTTTAAATCCAGCGAAAGCCTCAAAGAGGCGCGAGATATTTTTCAGCGGTTCGATCGTTCCCAAAAATAGCACGTATTTATCCTCCGCTTCCATTCCATAGCGTTTCAAAACTTCCATTCTTGGCAGAGCGGATTTTTCTGACAAACGCTTGTCGAATCCACTATAGATCACTTGCACCTTGCCATCAGCGCAACCAAACAGCTCGCACAAATCTTTTTTGGTAGAATTGGAAACCGCGATTAGCTTATCCGCTTTTCCGACCGCCATATTGAGCATCGTTTTCGCTTTTGTCCGTGCCATCACAGGAAAAACTTCCGGCACTTTGACCGCCGCTAAGTCATAGATCGTGACTACCGTCTTTCCTCGGTAGCTGCTCGGGATCCGACTCATCGGTGAAGTGCTGTGAAGCAGATCCAATTTTTCCTTCGCGAGCGTGGCGGTGCCCAAAATTTCGCTATATGCTCCCGGCAAATATTTTTTGTAATCAGAAAATGGATAGAATTTAATTTTCACATTGTCACGAGAAAATTTCTTGACATCTTTTTCCCGCACACGAAAATCAAAAAACAAAACATACTCATTCTCCTTATCAATTTCCAAAAGATGGCGGATCAGCTGATAGGCATAGTGCCCGGCACCGATCGCTTCGCCTTTCTCTGGATTTAATATTGTTCGTGCATCAATTCCTATTTTCATATGTTTTTTATCTTAGGACTTACGCGTTTGCCAAAAAGTTGTTCGCACGTTTGTCTTTTTTAGCATCCTAGACTCTTGGTAAACCAGCAAGGGCAAGCCAAAATTAGGAAACCGCGCTTTTGAGAATAATTTTTTGGCAAATGTGTAAGTCCTGTACCTATTAGGTTAAGGATTAATCTGATACTTTACGCCTTTATAATAGCACCCTTTTGCCCTATTCGTCCAGCCTTTCATTGGCTCAAAACTCTGCCTGTGAATCGGACAAGGTCCATGCTTTTTGAGCGCTTCCATATGCATCTTTGTGCCATAACCTTTATGTTTAGAAAAACCATATTCAGGATAGATTTTATCCGCCTCACAAATCATCCGATCCCGCGTCACTTTGGCAATGATTGATGCCGCCGCAATCGATTTGACCAATTTATCCCCACTCACGATCGCCAACTGCTCCAAGGAAAAGCTAGGGATAAGCTTATTGCCATCGACGAGCACGATGCATTTTTTATCGCGCGTCAAATCTTTCTGCTGATTCTGAAGATCAGTAAGCGCTTTTTTCATTGAGAGAAAACTCGCCTCCAATACATTTATCCGATCAACTGTTAAGTGATCACAAATTCCCACGCCCACGTAAAAGTGCTCGTGGATAAAATCAAACATTACCTCACGTTGCTTTTCCGAAAGCGCCTTAGAATCACGGATAAAATTCCAACGCTTGTCAGTCAGGTCCAAGCTCCTAAAATCCTTAATTGCCGCCACGCTTGCTACGACCGGACCGGCTAAAGGTCCACGCCCCGCCTCATCAATCCCCAACACAAAATCATAGCCAGAAGCCAATAAATTCTCTTCATGTTCAAAATTTGCAATAATCATATACGACGTATTTCATATCTTTAAACTCAAAACTCTTTCCTTGTCATTCCCGCGGAGGCGGGAATCCAGGTTCCACTATCTATAAACTTTTGAAAATCGAGTTGCAAGTCTGACAAACGATCTTCTTCAGTGAATCTTGAATTTCAACAATCCGATTTCTCCATATTTCAAGCCTGAGGTGCCTGGATTCCCGCCTTCGCGGGAATGACACGGTTCAATCATACCCCCAGTATACCACGGCGCACAGATATGCTATAATAGTTACATAACCTATCTTGCAAACCCCACGGATTCGTCCGGGCGCTGAGGATAGCTAAAACTAAATGACAAAATCCAAATTTCCAATTTCCAAGAAATCATAAGACGCTCTGCGGGGTGTTTTTTGTTTTTTGTTTCTACCCATATCCCCTTCGCCCTTAGGGAGAAGGTGGCCGAAGGCCGGATGAGGGAAAGGGCGTTTGATTAAATTATCACTTTCCTATTTAGAACATTCTTACTTTTTATTATTACCCTTGCCCTCACCTGTCCTTCGGACATCCTCTCCCGAGGGGAGAGGAGGATATAAATAAAATCACAAATAACATTATGTCAGAAATTTTATCCCCAAAATTTACTCACCTCCACGTCCACACCCATTTCTCTCTCCTTGATGGCCTGGCCAAGATCGATGATATTCTCGACCGCGCCAAAGAACTTGGGATGGAATCGCTTGCGATCACTGATCATGGCGTGCTCTATGGCGCGATCGAGTTCTATATCAAAGCCAAGGCGCGCGGAATCAAACCGATCATCGGTTGCGAGATGTATATCACACCGACCGATCTGCACAGTAAAAATCCTGACTCGGCCGATCGTAAACGTCATCACCTCATCCTCTTGGCTAAAAATGAAGCGGGTTACAAAAATCTGATGCGCCTCATCACCATCGCTCATCTCGAAGGATTTTATTACAAACCCCGCATCGACAAAACAGTGCTCCGCTCTCACTCCGAAGGACTCATAGGGCTCAGTGCTTGCACGGAAGGCGAAGTGCCATCCGCCGCCGTTTCCGGCAATTTGGAAAAAGCCGAAAACTTAGCCCTAGAATACCAGGATATTTTTGGCGCCGGAAATTTCTATTTGGAGCTTATGCATCATCCCAATTTTGCTCCGCAACAAATCGCCAATGACGCATTGATTAGCATCTCCAAAAAATGCAATATCCCCCTCGTCGCCACCAATGACATTCATTACGTCAATGAAGCCGACGCACCCGTGCAAGATATTTTGCTGTGCATCCAAATGAACCGCAAGGTGGAAGAAAAAGATCGCATGAACATGATGGATTTCAAACTCTATCTCAAAAGCCCAGAGGAAATGGCTGACCATTTTAAACATGTTCCGGAGGCATTGGCCAATACCCAAGAAGTTGTTGATAAATGTAATTTAGAAATTAAACTGGGCGAAACGCAGCTGCCATATTTTGGCGTACCGGAAGGCGAAACGACCGAGACTTATCTGCGCAAACTGACTGAGGAAGGGATGCAAAAACGCTACCAACCGGAAGATGTCATGCAAGTTCACCGCGATCGGATGGAATATGAACTTTCCATAATTGAAAAAACCGGCTTTGCTTCCTACTTTCTCATCGTGCAAGATATGATCAACTGGGCGAAAGATCAGGGCATCGTCGTTGGACCGGGCCGTGGCAGTGCCGCTGGCAGTTTTGTTTCCTATCTAATCGGAATCACCAATCTCGACCCGATCAAATATGATTTGCTGTTTGAAAGATTTTTGAATCCGGAAAGAATCTCGATGCCTGATATTGATATGGACTTTGCCGACGACCGACGCGATGAAGTGTTGGATTATGTTCGGGGAAAATATGGCAACGACCATGTCGCCCAGATCATCACTTTTGGAACGATGGCTGCCCGCGCCGCCATCCGTGACGCCGGTCGCGCGCTCAATTACCCCTATGACTTTTGCGACAAGACTGCCAAACTCATTCCGATGTTTTCCACGATGGCCGAAGCTTTGGAAAATGTCAAAGAGTTCAAAGATTTTTATGCTTCCGGCGAAGACTCTAAAAAATTGATCGATAGCGCCAAACGCCTGGAAGGCGTCGTGCGCCACGCTTCGATGCATGCTTGTGGCGTCGTCATTACCCGAGATCCAGTAACGGAATATACTCCCGTACAAAAAATGCAAGGCAAAAAAGAAGGTTTAGTTACACAATATTCTTCTTCGACCAAATCCAGTTATGTAGAAAAGATCGGACTTCTCAAGATGGACTTTCTGGGATTGAAAAATCTTACTATCATGCAAAACGCGATGCGGATCTTGAAACGCACCAAAAATATTGATCTCAAAATTGATGATATTCCGGAAGCCGATCCGGACACATTCAAACTTCTGCAAAAAGCTATGACAACTGGCGTTTTCCAATTGGAAAGTTCCGGAATGAAACGCTATCTAAAGCTGCTCCAACCCTCTGTCTTTGAAGATATCATCGCCATGGTTGCCCTCTACCGACCAGGACCGATGGACTGGATTCCCGATTTCATCGCCCGAAAACACGGCGAAAAATCGATCCAATATCTCCACCCGAAATTAAAACCGATCCTAGAAAAGACCTATGGCGTGGCCGTCTATCAAGAACAAGTGATGCAGATCGCGCAAGCCTTGGCCGGTTTCACGCTCGGCGAAGCGGATGTTTTGCGTAAAGCGATGGGCAAAAAAATCTTCGCCCTCATTGCCGAACAAAAAATTAAATTTATCGACTGCGCAGTGAAGCTCGGCACAGAACGCAAAGTGGCCGAAAAAGTTTTTGCCTATATCGAACCATTCGCCGGTTATGGGTTCAACCGTTCCCACGCCGCTTGCTATGCCCTCATCGGCTATCAGACAGCTTATCTCAAAGCGCACTACCCGGCCGAGTTTATGGCCGCACTCCTCACTTCCGACCAAGATGATATTGACCGCGTCGCCATCGAAGTAACTGAATGTCGAGAAATGGGCATCGAAGTCTTGCCACCAAATGTCAATGAAAGTTTCGAAGAATTTTCTGTCATAATCGATCCGGAAACTAAATCTGAGAAGATCCGTTTTGGACTGAACGCCGTCAAAAATGTCGGGCATACCGTTGCGCACGAGATTGTCGAAGAAAGAAAAAGAGGTGGACGCTTCACGAGTCTCGCTAATTTTATCGAGCGGGTCGAATCAAAAGATCTCAACAAAAAATCGATCGAGGCCTTAGCCAAAGTCGGCGCTTTGGAAGATTTGGGCGAGAGAAACCAGATCGTCGCATCAATTGAAAACATTCTTTCCCATTCCAAAAATTTCCAGAAAAACAAAAATTCCAACCAAGTCAGTCTCTTTGGAGAAGCCGAATTAGCCAGTCCGGAAATCCAACTCTTGCCCACTTTTCCTGCTACCAAAAAACAACAACTGGCCTGGGAAAAAGAACTGATCGGGCTCTACATTAGTGGCCACCCAGCCGCTGATTTTCAAGCCTATATCGATTCGGTTGCTGTTCCCATCCGCAACATTGGCAAAGATCTGGTCGGACAAGAAATTACGCTCGGTGGAGTAGTCACGAAAATCAAAAAGATTTTTCTCAAAAACCAAAAAACAATGCTCTTTGCCACGATTGAAGATATGTATTCCAATATTGAGTTGCTCGTCTTTCCCAAAGTCCTCGAAGCCACCGGCTCACTTTGGACCGAAGACAAAGTCCTCCTCGCTTCAGGAAAAATTTCCGACAAAGATGGCAGCTTCAAACTCTTGGTCGACAGTGCTAAGGTGATAAACCAGCAAGAAATGGAACAGCGTGCCCGCATCATCGCCACCCAAAAAACCAACGGCACCCACCCGGCGCCCGCCGTTCCGGCACAAAAAAATACCGTCGAAGCAGTACCAAATGAAAAGCCGAAAATTATTGTAACTCTCCCCCAAGCCTCCGACCAAGAAACTCTAAAAACTCTTTCTGCCCATTTTGGAAAATGCCAACCCGGCGACACAAAAGTCTATCTCAAAATCAGCGGCACGAAACTAGAAACCCCCTACTGCATATCGAAAAGTATTGATCTGGAAAATGAAATAAAAAAACTGATTCCAGGGGCGATGGTGGAAAGTTATTAGCAAGACATGCCATGAAAATGTTAAAGAGCAGGACGACACGTCGGCCTGCTCTCTTTTTCGCTAAGGTTAAAAACTTAGACATAACAAGTAATTATTGATCAAGCATGACCCGATAATTCTTATTTTCCAACACGAACTTTTTGAGAATTTCACTTAATTCCATTTCCCCAAGCGATTTTTCATACTCAGCAATGAGCACTCTTTCAATCGCTTCTCGTGTTAGATAGGCCATGTTGCCCAGAATGTAACGTCCAGCTGGATCGATACCCTTCTCAAGCTCCTCCCTAACCTTAATCCTTAGTTGGTTAACTTTTCCCGCGGAATACGCGGTAGTGACTCCCTTTGCCATTAATAGCTATCTCCTTCTTTTGAGAGTTAACTCCTTTCTACTAACGCCTCGTGCGAGGCGCTTCCAATCACAAAGAACTGTTCCAATAGATAAATTGTCGTTACAAATATTATCTATCAATTAAAATCATCTGAAATATTATTCAATAAATCCTGTTTACAAAATAATATCTCTACTGATTCGATTTTCTCATTTTACACTAAAAACCATTTTTTGCAATCTTTTTTACCAACCTGTAATTTTAGCACAAAAAAACGCTCTTGTCAAGCGTTTTTTCCATCCTTGGCTAAACGGAGAATACTTAGTGGACCCTATCGGGCTCGAACCGATCACCCCCTGCTTGCAAAGCAGGTGCTCTACCAAATGAGCTAAGGGCCCTTATTTTTAACTAAATCTTACTTTCACGTGGGCGATGGAGAACTCGAATCTCCGACCTCGTCATTATCAGTGACGCGCTCTAACCAACTGAGCTAATCGCCCATATTTACCCCCCAAAACAACTATTTGTCATTATAGACAACAAAAAACAATTTGTCCAGGCCATGGCAGGACTGACGCGTTTACCAAAAGCAATCTTATCTATAGTCAAGATTGGTCCAAAAAATTTTCACTCTCATGAAGACTAAATGAACGAAAAATAAACTATGCGTATTGAAGATTAATTCTGGAGAATACGCAAACTCAGTATCGTTTCGACCCTGAAAATAATCTTTTGAAATAGATATATTCAATTCACGCTAAGTCCGCCTGGTGGTATTGGCGGAGTAACATCACCGACAGTCTGAGTGGTAAAATTTCCATCAGTTCCATAGCCATAATTACCAGCATAATCCAAAGCTGCTACTCGATAATGATAATGCGTATTCTGGCTAAGGGAGCCAATATTAATAGAATGATCAAGTAAATAAGAACTACCCGCCACGCTATAGCCATAATTCGTATCAGGTCCATATTCAATCATTGTCGATATGACATTCTCACTTGTATTAAAAGCTACATTAGCCCCCGTAGTAGTTATATTGCTCAGCACCACATTTGTAATAACTGGGGCAACTTGATCTACTGTGTAATAATAAGCAACGACATTGCTATTTACCCATCCATCTTTAACTGCAATTGCCCTTAGTATAGTAGTACTGGAAATATTAATCACTCCGGAATAGAGAGTCGATCCTGTGGTGGGAATTGTACCATTTGTTGTATAGTAGATTGAGGCGCCTGAAGTTGACGAAGAAAGTGTTACGGAAATTGGGATTACATGCGTCAATGCGCTATCAGGGTAAGCATCCGGAGGAGAAACCTCAAATTCCCCAGGATAACGAGATAGTACATAATCAGTTTCGGCTTCATTTCCCGTAATTACATAGGGAGCTAAAGTTACCGGTTGCAATACTAGGTCATAGACATTATAGCCATCGGCAGTATCAACCGCTATATTCGTCCAGTCACCACCGACTTCTTCTAAATCAAGGATTGCCAAATTAGGCCAACCATAAGTTGCACTGGTCTGCTTAGTGTAAGCAAGAAAAATCCTATTATGCGTATCCATCTTAGCATAGACATCATAGAGATAATTCAACTGATTTTCGCTGGTATTAAGATCTGACCCTATTTCTGACCAACTTGAACCGGAAAATTTATAAGCACCTACTCCGTAAAACTGAGAACAAATCAAAATCGGATCATTGGATCCCTGATCGAAAAGAACCTTAGAAACTCTAGAACAGGCTTCCTGAGGAAAAATATCTGTATTAAAATCAGACCAGCTTCCCGACGAATACCTTCTTACATAAGGAATAGTATGGACATGAAGAGGAAACGAGCTTCCAATTGAATAACCAAGCGACAAAAATAAATCACCAGTTGTTGGCTGTACGCTTATATTAATATCTTGGGGATCATAATAAATAGAATTTACTTCCTCATCCCCATCCCAACTTCCTATAAAATCAAATACACCGCCATTAAGCTTAGCAATTTTTATTTTTGTCTGAGACTGAGCATTGGAAGTTATATAGGAAACATACACATCATTTGAAACTGGTGCTATTGAAATATCATAACTATTGATATCGACGAATCCACTATCAACTTCAGCACTATCTATAGAGGATATTTCTTGCCATTGTTCATCCACTAGTTTCATTAAAATAATTAACCCAGAAGTATCACTTATTCCTTTTTGGTAAGTCAGAAAAAAATCACCAGAAGATGCGGCTTTGACTAATTTTATATTTCTTGGCCGATAGGAATCATGAAAATCATCCGAAATTGATGATGCAAAAACATCCCCAAACAAAGAGCCGTCGAATTGGGGAAAACTTATTTCTGAAGATAATGGCTCTGCAATGAAAGGAAATTCACCAGAAGAATCAAAACCAATTTGTGGTCTTTCGATTGACGAAGAAAAGTCATATACTTCTTCCCAGGCGGCTTGTATATAATTAGCTTTTCCTAAAAAAACAAAACAACACAAACAAACAAACAAATAAAATCTTTTATTTTTATTAAGGAATTTTTTATTTTTCATGTTCTTTTTTTATTTAACTGCCATATTTATTATTATACTAGAAATAAACAATTTCACAAGCTCATAATTATTTCAATCCTCGCACAATCTCCCGAAATTGATTCCCCCGGTCAAACTCGTTGATAAAAATTCCAAAACTTGCTGCACCGGGAGATAACAAAACCACATCACCCGAAATTGCCTGCTCTCTTGCCAGCCTGATCGCTTCGGCCATCGAATTGGCAATCAAAAATTCAGCCTTTTGGACACCACTTTCTTTTTGCAAGCTTTCAATCATCCGATCAGTCGACTCGCCCGCTAAAAAAACTAAATTTTTTATATTTTTGTTATTAGCAATTTCCTTGGCCAAGCCAGAGACATCCAAGCTTTTGTTTGCTCCTCCACAAATAAGCACTAGCGGTTCAGTAAAAGATTTAATGCCGGAAATCGCGCTCTCTGGTGTTGTTGCCGCGCTATCATTATAATAGGCCACGCCAGATAATTTTCGCACCAACTCCAGGCGGTGCGGATTACCGGCAAATTCCACAATGGCTTTTTTGATAATTTTTGGCTCTACGCCAAAAATTCCTGCAACAGCGATGGCCGCCAAAATATTCTCTTGATTGTGCGCACCACGCAGAGTAATTTCTGAGAGTTCTAAAATCTTTTTCTCCCCCGCCTTATTTTTCAGATATACTCCACCCTCTCTAATGGAAGCGCCGTATTCCGAAGATATATCTTGTCTAGAAAATTCCACGACCTGCGCTGGAATTTTCTTGCGACTCTGCTCCAGCAGCTCACTGTCCACATTGATGACGCAAAAATCGGTTTTTTTCTGATGCAAAAAAATATTTTCTTTATCCGCAATATATTTTTCCATCGAACCATAATAATTAAGATGATCAGGATACAGGTTGGTAATGACGGAAATTTCAGGACTAAGCTTCGCTCGACCGAGAGCTGAAAGACGCCAGCTGGAAATCTCAAAAACCACAATGGTGTCTTTTTTTAACTCCTTTAATTTGTCGAGGACTGACACTTGGCTAATTCCCACTTTGATGACATCTTTTTGCGCCGTTTTTAAGATAGCGTGGATCAGACTGGATGTGGTGGTTTTGCCTTTCGTGCCAGTCACGCCGATGATCTTATTCTTGCACAGACGAAAAAACAGACTGGAATCCATTTCCACCGGAATCTTATTATCCAAGGCTAATTTGATATACTTGTTATTCCAAGGCACCGCCGGATTTTTCACCACCAGATCAGTTTGAGAAAAATCTTCCGGTCGATGTTGATTAAAAACGAAAGTAATATTCTTAAGATCGGCCAGTTTCTTTACTGATTCTACCAGCTCTGTTTTTGATTTCAGATCCGTCACAACCAAGCGCGCGCCGAGAGAAGCTAAAAATCTAGCCGTCGCGACTCCCCCGCCATGTATTCCCAGTCCCATTACTGTCACTTTTTTTCCTTTCAAGTCGTTGATATTCATCATGTTTTTAGCGCAAAAGCACTTGGCCGTTCCTATTTCCAGCATACTCACCATCCTTGAGCACGATCTCTCCATTGATTATGACTAACTCAATACCCTGAGAGTACTGGTACGGATTTTCAATAGTTGCCGGGCTTTTTAACTTATTGCGATCAAACATCACTATATCAGCAAAATAATTTTCTTTCAAGACCCCGCGTTTTTTGAGCGCAAACTTTTCAGCCGGCGCCTGGGTCATCTTATGGATCGCCGCTTCCCAACTCAAAAGCTTCTCTGTCCTGACGTATTTTTCCAATACTTTTATGAAGGTTCCGAAATTACGCGGGTGGACCCGCTCGCCCGTCTTGGAATGAGAAATATCATAGCCGGAACCATTTGTCGCCACAATTGAAAGTGAATGATTGAGAGACTGTCTGATGTTTTCCTCATTTAATGCTTCAACGGTGATAATTACCATACCCTCAGAAGCAACTAGAATGTCTATTATAGCTTCCTCGACGGACTTCTCTTGACTGCGGGCGATTTCAGAAACATCACGGCGCGCCAGAGTTTTGTTGAGCGGAGATATTGCAATTTTAATCTTAGAATAATCAAATCCCGATTCTCGCATCTCCAAAACCACCTTGGCACGAATGACCGGATCCTTCAGTCGGTGGAGCATTATTTTTTTTCCACCTTCTGAAACCCAGACAGGCAAAAATGAATAAAGCACCGATCCTGTCGCTGTGTAAGGGTAAACATCAAAAGTCACATCCACGCCGGATTTTTTCGCACTTGTTATAATCTCCAGAGCTGCTTCCATTTTTGGCCAATATTTTTCACCGATCACTTTCAAATGAGAAATATGCAACTTGACGCCGGAAAGTCTCGCAATTTCTAAAGCTTCTTCGATTGCCTCAAGAAAGTCTTTCTGTTCAGAACGGATATGCGTCGCATAGACACCATCATATTTCTTTACAACTTTTGCAAGTTCAACTAGCTCCTCGAGCGGAGCCAGCCGAGCATGAGAATAAATGAGTCCTGTTGACATTCCCAAAGCGCCCTCCTTCATTGCTTTCTTTAAATTTTTCTTGAGCATCTCAATCTCTCTTGGCAAAAGACTACGCACTTCATCTCCTATGATTCCTCGCCGAAGCGTTGCGTGTCCAACCAGTGTCCCAAAGTTAGGAGAGATTTTCTTATCCCGAAGGATGGCCAGAAATTCCTTAACTCGCAACCAGCTAATATTTACTTTTTTGATATCCACCCACTTCTGAATCGCGTCGATCGTTGTTGGCGTAGCTAATGGCGCTAGTGATGTTCCACAATTTCCACCGATAATTGTCGTTATACCTTGATAGATCAAACTTTCCAAATCTGGGCTCAGGAATATTCGCCAATAAGTATCGCTATGATTATTCACATCGACAAACCCCGGGCATACTGTTTTCCCTTCTGCATCAAACTCTATCGTCGCCCGCTCATCACCAAGCTCTCCGATCCGTGCAATCTTACTATCCTTTATCCCAATATCACCCAAAAAGGCCGGTATCCCGGTTCCATCGATAATATTGGCATTTTTAATGAGGATATCGAACATAAAATTCTAAACCACAGATTATCACATGATTTTCCTGATTACACCTGATTGAATTTCGCATTCATAATCAGTGCAATCATCTTAATCAGTGCGAATCAGTGGTTCTGATTTGAAATAAATTCTGCCATCTCCACCAACCGATTAGAATATCCCCATTCATTGTCGTACCAACCGACCACTTTCACCAAGTTTCCATTAGCCATCGTGAGCGGAATATCAACAGTCGCACTATGCGCGTCGCCCTTAAAATCCATCGAGACGAGACCTTCATCATTGACAGCTAGAATTCCCTTCATCTTATCCTCAGCCGCTTCCTTAAAGGCTTCATTAATCTCCTTCACAGTTGCCTCCTTCTTGAGCGTACAGATAAAATCAACGATAGAAACGACCGGTGTCGGAACTCGCAAAGAAATACCGTCCAATTTCCCTTCCAGGTGCTTCAGAACTTTTCCAACAGTTTTTGCTGCCCCGGTTGTTGTTGGGATTATACTCAACGCCGCCGCCCTGGCGCGTCTCAAGTCTTTGTGTGGCAAATCCAAGATGCGCTGATCATTAGTATATGAATGCGTCGTTGTCATAAATCCTTTTTCTAGTCCAAAATTGTCATCTAAAACCTTGATCATCGGTGCCAGACAATTGGTCGTGCAAGAACCGTTAGAAATGATGTCCTCGCTCGGATCATATTCGTTTTCGTTCACTCCCAACAGATAAACCGGGATATCATCTTTGGGCGGAGCGCTCAAAATTACTTTTTTTGCCCCTGCTGTGATATGTTTTCCGGCTTTCTCCCGATTTTCAAAAATCCCGGTGCATTCCAAAATAGTATCCACTTCCAATTCTTTCCAAGGCAACTTGGATGGATCCGGCTCGCTAAAAAATTTAATCCGTGTTCCGTCAATGATCAACTCGGAATTTTCTTCGTCTACGCTCACTTCGTGGTTATAATGACCAAAGCTAGAATCATACTTAAAAAGATGCATGGCCGTTTTGAGATCCGTAAGATCATTGATAGCGACCACTTCTAACCCTTCTTTCTCGAAAGCGATGCGAAGACTCAGCCGGCCGATCCGGCCAAAACCGTTGATTGCAATTTTTGTCATAGTATTATTTTAAAATATATTAGACATCGATGTCTGTTATTCTCCAATGCTCCCCTGCTACTTTCTTGACCGCAAATTTCACTTTTTCAAGCGGCGTATTCTTTGCGATACTAGCCAAGCCAAACTGTAAATTTTCCACACTAATATCTTCGACGTGCTCCGGATGCCCATCATGCGCAAGGCTGATCATCCCGATTTCCAGACTGACTTTCTTAATCTTGTCTAGCTTTTTTTCCGCCATAATCACCCCCAGTTCGTCGATTATTTCTTTAGCTAAAATGAAATCGTGCATATTAATTTTGCCACAGTCCATGCACATTGCAATAGGCGCGCGCTGTGATATGCTCCGCTTCCAGGCAAAATTCCGCTTGCGGTTCTGCCCCCGGCTCAAGGTGTTTACGATACACCCGATGTTCCGTCACCACTTCGATCCACTCAATATAGTGCTCACTGATCATGGGATGAGGCACTTCTCCGATGCGCACAATCACACCAATGTCCGTTCTTTCAATTACCGGTTTGTGTTTTTCTCTGCCCTCATCTTCCGTTTTGGACTGCTTCAGCTCCATCGGATCCCCACAGCAGACCAATTCGCCCGCTCCGGCATGCACCATCTCAACGATGTTTCCACAAATATTGCATTTGTAGATTTGATTTAGTTCGGTCATATTATTATTTATTAAAAATTAACAAAGTTACAAAAAATTCAGTGAAATCATGTGTAATCAAGTGTTAATCAGTGGTTCTGATTTAATGCACCGCGCAAGATATGCACGGATCATAAGCGCGGATAAATGCGCGCAATTTTTTCTCTTTTTCCTTGTCTTTTAATTTCAAAATTTGCGGGATATAGTCGGCGATATCGTCTTCCAGATTGCACAAAAACTGTGCAGTCGGTGTAATGATGTTGACGTTTTTTACATACCCTTTCGTATCGACATCGACGTGATAGTAGAGGGTTCCACGCGGCGCTTCCACTGCAGCCACGCCGACACCTTCTTTCACGGTATAATTTTTCGTGACAACTTCATTCAAATCACTATTCAAAAGTTCCAGCATAATCCGCCTCGCATCCTCGACGCAATGAATCACTTCCACCATCTGCGCTAAAATATTATGAAAGGGATTATAATCCGGAAAAGTCAATCCCAGACTGCGCAAATACTGGGCCGCATTTTCTCGAAGCCTGGAGCGGTTATTATTCACCCGCGCAATCGCGCCGACCATATAGCTCTGGCCATTATGCTCAACTCTTTTGATCACTTCGTTTTGTTTTTGCAATTCCAAAAAGTTCGCTTCAAATTTTTCCACCGGAATGTGCAGTCCCAGATTGGAAATCACGTCTCCGTCATAAATCGCATACTCGCCTTTTTTGTCGAGACAAACATATTCTGTCACTCGCGAAAAATCCGGAATTTTGATTCCGCGAAAAAAATCTCCCAGCTCCAAGGCAATTTGCAAAATTTCACCCGCATCTTTAACCAGCTTTTTCAGCGCTTCGCGATCCGGCGCTTTTTTAAATCCGCCGACTTCATTGGTCAGTGGATGCACCACGCGACCGCCCACCACTTTCACAATCTCCATTCCAAACTCACGGATCCGTATGGCCTTTTTCGCTTCTTCCGGATATTTATTAATCAGTTCGATGTCATTGTCCATATCCAAAAAATCCGCTAGTGACAAAAAGAACAGATGCAAGGCGTGTGAATGGATAAACTGGGCGTCCTCCAAAAGCGCGCGCAGTTTTTTCGTCTCCGGCGTCACCGTCACGCCCATCGCGTTTTCCAAAGCTTTCACCGAAGTGAGATTATGCACCACCGGACAAATTCCACAGATGCGCTGAGCAATGAGCGGCATGTCTTGATATTCCCGCCCAATGAGTACGCCTTCGATCAGCCGGATGCCTTCTTGCACTTCCAATTTCGCCGACTTAACATCACCACCCAGCACACTTGCCATAAAGCCAGTGTGCCCTTCCATCTTTGCGATATGATTGATTTTGATATTCATAACTAAATTATACTTTATTTTTCAAAATAAGACTAGCTAAAAATCTACTCCACACTCAGTCCGTTTGGAACAGCCGGTGATATCGTGTCCGCTTCTCCTTGTAAAGGATGCGGATAAGCATAGGGAGCATAATAGGCTGTCCAAGTGTTGGTTGCTGTACATTTATAGAGCGTACCATTTATTGGAGTTGATGGATCTGCTCCTACCATGCCAGAATAATTAGATGTTGATTGATTGGTTGCCCAATATGCTACGCCCGTAGTACATGATGACGGCCTTTGTGCTAAAGTTCCAACACCAACTCCAGCCGAGCAGGATGCACCGCCAGCCGCACAATGAGTGTCGTCTGTATAATAATAATCCCGGTTCGCTACAACATGCGTCGGACTAAAGTTGTATATATCATTTATGGCACCTTTCATCAAAAAGGCATATATCGGCATCTTTATCTGTGCAGTGGGTGTCCCAGAACAAGACTCATCATAATTTACCCACCTTGAAGAATCGCCTCCCGTACCCGGCTGATCCCTGCAAAGCCATCCGCTTTGCCCTGATTCATTACCATCCCAAGCATAGGTTCCATTGCACTGACCCAAACACCCTACGCTCGTTCCTTCACGTTTATATTCAAAACCTAATCCATAACTAGGTACATCGCCTGTAATTTCATTATAAAATGCCACGCCAGTTCCAGACAAAAACTCCATAGCTATAAAACCTGAATCATTCAAATAATCAAAAGTATTGCCGTAAAATTCAACTTTTCTGCTGGCGCGATCTCCTGCGGATTGTAAGCCATGTTCCTGCACATCCCCATTTGATACTGTGTTATATCTAAACACCATCTTAGAGCCATACCCACCATCAAGCATTAACTTCTTTGTTGTAACAGTTGGATAACTAGTTGAGAAAGTATTGTCTTCAACATAGACCGCCGTTGATCCTCCCAAATCAATCGCATCAAGCCATGCGCTCGTTTCATCGTAAGAATTAGCTCCCCCCATGCCGTCTATCTTACCATTAATAATCGTATTATGGTCAATCAGTCCATATGGCTGAACATCCGTATTAATACCAGTGGCTTCAATAAAAAAAGCGGTTGTTGTTGAGGTATCAATGCTACTATATTTATTATGATCTATTCTCCAGTATTGCCCCTGCGCTTTTATACAAGAATATTTAGCTTCAGAAGGAGATATAAAATAAAATCCACTAATCCTTGATGCAGGATTTTGAATCGTCCCTACGTAGGGTAAAATAGTAAATACATAATTTCCTGTCATATTTATAATAGTATTGTCTGTTCCAGCACCAATTATATTTAGAGGTTTATCGGCGGGTATTGTTACAGCAGAAGCTCCCCACGATGACGTCCCCGCAGAAACATTTATAGTATCCCCAGCCGATGCGCTGGAAACGCAACTTGCAACAGAAGCAGAATCAGAAGAACTTGTCCATGTAGGGCTTGATCCTGTGCAAGCCGCGAAAGTTTTTTCCGCCAGCCCGAAAATCCCACAAATTATAATTATAATAAAAAAGAGTTTTAGTTTTAAATTATTTTTTTGCATTTTATGAAAAATGATTAATCCCATTGCTACTTACCTTGTTACGTAACAAATTACTTACATCTCTTAACTCACACTCAGTCCGCTCGGTACTCCAGGCGGAGTAATGTCCCCTCCGCCAGTTTCGTATTCATAGGCACCGATATCCCAAGCAGAGCCTTGCGGTCTACTCAATGGAGTTCGTTTAGGATAAGCTACCGTATGTGTAGAAGTATCATAATTCACTCCCAGAGTAGTATCCTTGAGACAGTCAGTGTGCGGCATTGATGGACTACTATCGACCAACAAGTTGCAATAAGAAGTCAGATCAACTCCGGTGTTTATTGAAGGTGCATTTGAATTAGGGTAATAAGGATATATTGCATTTGAAAAATACGACAAAGCTTGGGCAGGAGTTTCTTCAACATTATTAGTCGCTTCACCTCCATATGTTGTCTGTATAAAAGATGAACTGTCTGTCATAATATGATTATTTTTAGCATACACAGGCCCCAAAGATGCAACTGCATACAAATTGCTACTACCATGCGCGGTATGCAACGTATTGCCAAACACATAGGTGGCTAGCGCACCATCGCTTGATTGGTTTATTTGATCATTGCCATAAATAATTACATTATTAAATATGTAATCATTGACAGAATCAATTCCATAAATAATCAGAGTTGCTCCTCCGGCAGAATGACTAATGTAATTATTCCAAAAATACGTTGGTGATCCTATATTTTCAAATACTTGATGATGTTGGGAGACGTCAAAATCGGGAATAGTATAGGCGATTTCATAATACGTATTGCCCCAAAAATAACCTGCATTTCCAGCGATGGTTGCGTTTTGGACATACGCTATATAATTGTTGTAAACATGCCCCCAACCGCCCGATACCGTATTCCAACCCATGTCCCCGGTAGTGTCAGATCCGTCAACAATATTATCATAGAACTGGGAAGTGTAATCCACAACGTCAGAATAAAATGATATAAAATTGGAGCTATCAGCAACGATCAAATCCTTATCCACACCCCCTGCCCAAGCATTGCAATCTGTATGCTGGACACTCCAACAGATACAATCTCCTTTATTATATACCGGACCATGTGACCAACCATGGATATAATTATTCTTGACAGTGGCGTGTGGCGCCGGGCCGCCATAATTGATACTGATCACATTTATACCATATCCATTCCCCGCTATCCCCGCACAACCATTCACGCTCGTGTCAGTGCCATGCAATTGTGCCATGCCCTTAAATTCCATATTATCAATCGTCTGTCCAGAGCCCCAAACTGCCAGCATCGAATGATAGTTTTCCGGACTAAGATGGGGCTCTGTTCCTTGCGCGTCAAATACGGGACGACACCACCCCGAGTAGCCTGCCGCGCTGCATCCGGCTGAATCATACCAAGTCTGGTCAACGCCAAAATAGGTGTTATTTCCGAAATACCAGTTCATTCCCAGTGCGTCCGCCGGCCAAATAACTCCGCCTTTGAAAATAAATGAGTCACCACTAGCCATTGAATGTGTCCTGGCTCGGCAATTATTGTCATTAGTATCTGTTATGAAACAGCCATACATCCCCGGGGCGCGTTTCCAGGGCGTGGATTTGGAAGTTCCATTATTTGTGTCCGACCCTGTGGCGTAATCAATATAGTAGGTCGCGGCGTGAGAGTTTTTTGCCAATCCGAAAAGACAATAAAATATTATTACCAGAAAAAATAGTTTGAATTTTAATTTGTCTTTTTGCATTTCTGAATTTGTTACTTACCTTGTTACGTAACAGATTGTTTACCTCTTTCAGTCTACATTGAGTCCGCTTGGTGCTACTGGTGGAGTGGTATCGCTTGTTTCTGCTGCGTATTCGTAGGCGCCGATGTCCCAATTTGCTCCGCGCACCACTGGATTCTTAAATGGATAAGTAACAGTATGACTTGTAGCGTCATAAACAACACCGAGTGTAGTGTCACTAAGACAATCCGCCGACGGAGTAGACGGTCCGTTATTTGTCATGCCAGAACAGATTAAACTTAAATCGCTACCAGCATTTACAGTCCCGCCACTACCTACCCCACTCCATAGATATGGATATGTACTACTAGAAGTGTATCCGGCGTTTGTCGCTACTGCTACAGTTTGAGCCAGAACATTATTAGATGTGCAATTAGTAACATAGGTCGAGTTACAATATATATAATCCGGACCAGGAGCTACCACATGATTATTGCTAGTGTCTTGAACGGTTATCATCCCAGGCCCATTTGCAGGGCTACCAACTATGTATGAAGCCTCAGCCCTTTGCATTGTATTGTTAAAAGCATAAATTCCATATCCACCACCTTCATTGGGATCATTCCCTAGCTGTAAAACTTGGGTATTATTATTATACATCACATTATTAAATATGTAGTCGTTGTTGCGCATCCCATATGTTAGTACGTTACCCCCACCACCTATGTTGTGTGTAAAATTATTATAATAATAAGTAGTTCCATAGTTCTCAAAAGTCTGATGATGTGCGCTAGGATCGAAGTCTGCATAATTATAAGCTGATTCAAAAAATGTATTGCCCCATACATAAACAGTTTCAGCAGTTGCCACTATTCCACCATTCTGAATGTATGCGAAATAATTATTATACACATGACCAGTTGTCCCATACCATGCCTCGCCGATATCTTTTGTAGTGTCTGATCCATCCCACACATTATGATGCAAGGATGAATCCATCCCCCATCCGCTGACTATAAACAGATTGTCCGCTGTTGCAGTTCCCCCATGTCCCCATCCATGAAAGTAGCAATTTTTTATCTCTGAATAATTTCCAGTGGTTAGCATGATATGGCGCGGGCCATTAGTTCCTCCATATAATTGATATAACCCCTTGAATTCCAAGTTATCAATAATACTATAATCGTTGTAGAAACGCACCATTGTGTTACTTACGTTTTCAGGGCTTGTGTAAATTGTCGAGCCCTCAGCATCTATTACGGGACGGCTCCACGATGGGCCAGCATACCATGTTTGATCTATTCCAATATAAACCGGATTTCCAGTTGACCCACCGCCGAAATACATATCCCAACAGAGTGCTTCTTTAGGCCATGTGACTCCGCCCTTTAAAACAATCCGGTCTCCGGCAGAAAAACCCGCTTCACGTTTAGCATTACAGTTACCCCCAGTATCACCCACCCAACATCCGCGCATCCCTGGAGCTAATTTCCAGGGAGTCGAAGTTGAAGCACCATCGTTACTATCAGATCCACTAACATAGTCAATGTAGTAAGTGGCAGCATGGGAATTTTTGGCCAATCCAAAAAAACAATAAAATATTACTACTAGAAAAAAGAGTTTGAATTTCAATTTGTCATTTTGCATTTTATTAAAACAAACCACCGAATTTGTTACTTGCCTTGTTACGTAACATGCTCATTACCTCTTTTAGTCTACGTTGAGTCCACTTGGAGCTGTTGGTGGAGTGGTGTCGCTTGTTCCTGTGGCATATTCGTAGGCACCGATGTCCCAACTTGCTCCGCGGAGAATTGCCGCCTTGCCATCACCAGTAACTGCGTGATTAACAGCATCATAAGTTACACCAAGAGTCGTATCGCTAAGACAGGCTGTGGCAATAAGTGACGGGGCAACGTCAGATAATCCAGAACATATTAACGAAAGGACTGTCCCGGAATTTACCGTACTACTATTCGACGCCTGCGGAGAATAAGGATGCGTTTGCGTCGATAAATAACCGGCCGCCAAAGCGACTTCTGCTGTTTGATCAAGATTGTGGTCTTGTGTTGTGGTCGTTGTTATGTTTGACATATTGATTGAACTGCCGATTGGACTACTGATAATATGATTATTTTGAATTTTGGCAAATGAAAATCTTGATCCATCTCCTCCGCCCGTTCCTCCATTAATTGTTCCATTGGTGGCGGTAACCTGGAAAGTATTATTGAAAATATTATACCCAAAAGTATTACTTGGCGTCATATACAGCGCGCCTAGCTGCATTGTTTGATTGCCATCATCCACAACTACATTATTAAAGACCGTCGTCGAACCGGACGGTTCTGGATAATAGATCAGATTTGCTCCCCCGCCGACATGATCTGAATAATTATTATAATAGCCATAGTGTGTGCCATAAGTTTCGTCTGTATTTCCATGCGTCGTGCAATCAAACGAGAAATAATCACTCACACCATTAATGAAAGTACAATCTATCCCTCGTCCGATGCCGATGTTTATAAAAGAATTGCCCCACATATAACCCTCATTAACACCAACGTACATATTGGACATATCACCGACATAATTATTGTAAAAATGTCCGGCCGATCCTTTATATGCGAGCGCCATGTCTTTTGTTGTATCAGAACCATCCCAAACATTATCATGAATTTTAAGATTCATATCTGGAGTGTCCCATAAAACCGTGCTGAGTACCATCATATTGTCATGCACTGCCGTTCCACCATGGCTCCAACCATGAAAGTAGCAGTTTTTCACCTCAATACCCTGTACTGATGCTATTGATGTGCCAACAGTCAGCATCCCTGGATAGATTGGATTGGTATCTGCCAACTGAGCCAACCCCTTGAATTCTAAATTATCAACAACAAACCCGTCACCATAAATAGCCATCATGGTGTAATAATTTTCCGGACTAGGATATGGTTCATTATCTTCCGCATCCATGACCGGCCTAGACCATGCGCCTCCGGCATACCAAGCTTTGTCCACCCCGAAATAGATCGGGTTGGCTGTTGTACCAGAACCAAAATACCAATTAAAACTTAACGCTGCACGTGGCCAAGTTACACCTCCCTTAAAAATAAACCGGTCTCCAGGAGTGCCACCAGAAACTCGCTTCGCATTACAATTTCCACCTGTATCCCCAACCGAGCATCCGCGCATCCCCGGAGCCAGTTTCCAAGGAGTCGAGGTCGAAGTTCCATTGTTAGTATCAGACCCGTTAGAGTAGTCAATATAGTAGGTAGCAGCATGGGAATTTTTAGCCAGACCAAAAATGCTAAAAAATACAATGAAGCAGAAAAACAGTTTCGGTTTTAGCTTTAATTTTGTCATTTTTAAAAATAACCCGGTGAGTTATTTAAACTTGCAAACAGTTTTCAATGCGCCTAGATCTTCCGCTGAAAGTACCGGATTTTCCATATCCTGCTCCCCCATTAAATAATACATAATCGACTTGGAGTCTTCGACGTGTCCGATGCCCAGCGCATGACCAAGTTCATGCACGAGCGTCAAGCGCAGATCAGTCGTTTGCTTGAATTGATAGATATTGATCTCCTCGCCATCATAGAGCCCTTTTTCAAATTCCTGTCCGCCTCCGTATTTATTTGTATATGTCGAGACATTAGTATTATATTCGTTGACCACTTTTTGTTCTTTGGAAACCAGCGCATTAGTTTTTCCCGCCAAACTATTTACTTCCAGGCGTTCTTTCTCTAGTTTTTCGTATAAATTTTCCAAATCTTCCTTATCCTCTTTTAGCTCAGCATATTCATCTTTTGATCCCCCATTCTTGTTCCAATCTGCGACCGCCTTGTTATAGGCATCAAGCTTTTTCTGATAATCCGCCACATCTGCATTGTATTTGGCTGTTTTTTGTTCGTATGTTCCACTCAAATTCTCATATTGATCAGTGATTTTTTTATGCGACGATTCCAGCTGGTCAAGGTTCTCGTTCAGCTTATCGGCTTCATTGGATTGCACCTGCCTTGAGTCAAAAATCAGATTGATCTTAAACTGGGAATTTGGATCATATTCGAATAAATTTTTCCCGGATTGGCTTTCCCAGATATTTTCCGCTTCCTGTGCTTGGATTAGAAACTCATTCGTACTCAGACCGAATTTCGGATCGACTGAACCGATCGCATATTTAAACGGCTTGGAACATGGCAAACCGATTCCGGTCATTTCCGAAATAGCTTCTTTCGCATCAAGTACAGCTTCACGGAAAGATGTTTTATTCTTAAGCATTGTCCCCCAAGTTGAAAAGAGGATGACGATTGCCAGATATTGAAAAAATTTTTTCATCTCTTTACTAATCTATCCTTACGCTCCCTGGCTTCCAAATCATCACGCAGCCCAAAAATTTCGGTCATATTCTGAAACTGTTCATCGCTCATCATATTTTTTAGCGCCGCGCGCATCGCTGTCACATTGCCTGCCGGACGCAGTCCGCGACAACCCTGGCATTGCGCCCGCGAACTAGGACAAGTCGCCCCACAGCCACCCAGAATCATCGGACCAAAACAGGGTTTTTTGTCGAGAAGCAGACAACGATTTCCCGCTTTTTTACACTCCACGCAAACCGGCTGATCCGGAATAATCGGAATATTTCCCTTGAGCAATTCTGGAACATAAGTCAAAAACTCCTCCCCATTGATCGGGCAACCTGGAAAAACGAAATCAACTTTCACCAGATTATCAATCTCGCGAATAGCCGGATTATTAATTCCTTGCAGATACTTGTAGACATGCTTAATCGTACTCACACCTTCATGATAATTTTTCATCTCCGGCACCCCACCCATCGCCGCGCAGTTTCCCAACGCCACCAGCACCTTGGCTCTCTTTCTCGCTTCGAGCAAGGTTTTTTCATTCGCCTTGGTCACTGGATTGCCTTCTACAAGCACCAAATCCAGCATTCCACCATCATCCTCCATGTCCTCAATCAAGCGGAAATCAACTAACTCCACGCTTTCTGTGAATTCCAAAAAGCGCGTACCAAGGTCAAGGAGAACAAACTGACAACCTTCGCAAGAAGTGAGGCTAATAATGGCCACGCGCGGTTTTCCACTGGCAAATTTTTTTACCGCCTCTGCTTTAATCTTCGGCGTCAGTATTTTTTTTATCACTCGTACTTTAATTTTTGTCGCTACATTTTTTTTTGGCTTCGCTTTTTTTGTTTCTGGTTTATTTTTGATTGGCATTATTTTAGATTGAATAAATTATGTTTTTACTCCTCTATTTTAGCATAAATTATGAAAAAAACTAAGCAAAAACCCTGTGCTATACTTATTCATATGGACACACATCTTTTTCCCCAAAATACCAAAAAGACGATCCTCGCCCTTGGAGCTGAATCCGACGGAAATTTTTGTATCTTCAAAGCTGGGAAAATCTATTTCTCAGAGAGCTTTGGCGATCTTTTGGATGAAAAAAATTGGCAAAAATATCAGGATGCGGTTTTGGAATTTTTAAAAAACCACGGGTTCAAGCCAGACATAATTCTCACTGATCTCCATCCTCTATATTTTACTTCGACTTGGGGTGAGGCTTTAAGCATAAAATACGAAGCCAGACACATCCAAGTTCAGCACCACCTCGCCCATATTTTTTCCGCTATCGGAGATAGAATTATTCAAAATTCAAAATTCAAAACCTGCCTGCCGGTAGGCAAGGTTCAAAATTGTTTCTACGGAGTTGCCATGGACGGTACAGGTTACGGCGAAGATGGAAAGATTTGGGGAGGAGAAGTATTTAAAATTTCTAATTTATCTAATTATCTAATTTCTAAAAAAAATTCCAAAAATAAAGTTAAAATCAATAGAATCGGCCACCTTGAAAATCAAATACTTATTGGCGGTGATTTGGCAGTGAGAGAACCGGCGCGGATGCTCATTGGTATTTTAGAAAAAGTTTTTTCCGCATCCTCCTCGCCCTCCGGGAGAGGATGTCACGAGTACGTGACAGATGAGGGCAAGGACGAGCTGAAAAGAAAAAACACTATCTTTCATTACATTAAAAAATATTATTCCAAAAACGAATTTGAGCTAATTCACAATCAGCTCCAGCAAAATTTCAATTGCCTGGAAACTTCCAGCACTGGACGAATTCTCGACGCCGTTTCATTGCTTTTGGGTTTTTGCGAAAATGAACGGAAATATAAACACGAGCCGATCGAACTCCTCGAAGCTAATTCTGAAAAACCATACGCGGATTTAAAACCAAAAATTATGCTTTCGCAGGGCAAGCAAGTTTTAAATACCACTTTTTTGTTTGAATATTTAGTTAAAAATTTACGCAAAGACAAGAAACGCCTCGCCACTACGGCACAACTTTATATCGCCCAAGGATTGCATGAAATAATAGAACATAATTGTCATCCTGAGCGAAGTCCGTACTCGGACGAAGCCGAAGGATCTTCCAGCGAACACCACCAGCGATATTCAATAGCAGATTCTTCGGCTACGCTGCGCTGCGCTCAGAATGACATATTCTTTTCTGGCGGTATCGCCAACAACAAAATTATTTCTGACTATCTAATTTCTAAAGGTGCCTACACAAACAAAAAAATCCCACGTGGCGACGCCGGACTTTCTTTTGGGCAGGTTGTTTATTATTTACTTTTAAAATAAAAAACTCCATGCAAAAGTTAATGCATGGAGTTCCCTCTTGTGTTTGTGTAATATCTTATGCAGCATGGTAAAAGACATGATAAAGATCAATTCTTAACTCGTCTTCCTGCTTAAATCCCATCCATTCAACACCACCCAAATCCAAAGCATTCACCATGAGATATGGTACGGCTATTCTTCCATCATGAAGCTTAATGGTCGTTTTCCATCCGAATATCATACTGGATAGGTTTTTATTCAGGTAGATATATTTTTCAACAAATTCACGACTCTTCCTTTTGCGAATTGCTACAAGCTCGGAAAAATCCAAACATTTTTCAAGCAAGCCATCTGCCTTGAGCCTTTTTTGCAGCTCCCTAAAACACAAAGTACTATTTGGTTTTTCTGATGGACCCCAAGGACGAATATTTAAAATATTAAAGCTATCCGGACCTGAGCATCTTGGGAGAAATGCCTCGTGCACAAATACGGGATAGTCCCCATTTAGGTCTGGCAGAATAATATTCCGATCTACCTGAACCTTTGGGTCATAGTCGTCAATAGTTGCTTGAAGCTCATCGAGAGGGATGAGTCCCTTATTGACTAATTTTTCAAATCTTGATAGTAGCGTCTCTCTGTCGATTTTTTTTCTCTGTTCCTTTTTTGTATCAGCCGGAAAATAAATCGCTGGAAAGATTGGAAGACAGTGAAAATAATTAAGGTCTACCCAAAAAAATTCACCGCTACCAAGACTTATGACGTGAAAATCACCATTGGCTCCTCTAATAGTTGTCTTCCAGCCAATCAATAACGCACCGGGTCCTTCGTAATAAGGAACGTGCTGGCTGAAAAAATCATATCCTTTTTTCTTAATCGCAAGGAGTTCAGAAAAACCCAGGCAATCATCAAGAAGCTTATTTTCTTCAAGATATAAATACACGTCACTGAATGGAATCATTTCACCAGCGACTTGCCTTGGGTGAAATGTTTGTTTGAGTTTTGAAATATCAAACTCGACAGGTCCGTTCATCTCAAGCTGCTCACACTGTGAAATATTCACTGTCCCCTTGGGAAAATCAAACTCAGAGATACTAACACAATCTACAAGAACCATCGGGTCGTGACGATATATACTCGCTTCCAACTTGTCGAAAGGAACAAGCCCCTCTCTTGCCAACTCGCAAATCCTTAACATCGCCCGCTTTATTCTTTTCATTCGCCTCTCCTTACTATTTTATTGTTAAGATTACTATTCGAATGTTTTTTATTTCGATAAGCTAATATAGCGAAATAACCCACATTATGTCAACGCAATATTTCATAGCAGATATGCTAATTTGCATATCGTAGCTATGGCTAGGCATTATTCCTTAAGCTAACCACAAATAATGTCATAATTATTGACATTTTTTGCATATTTGCTACACTATTACCATGAAAGAATTACAAAAAACCCTCATCGACTATGGCCTAAGTGCCAATGAAGCCAAAATCTATTTAGCGATGCTTCGCTGTGGCCATAGTACAATTTTGGCGATTGCCAAGGAAACTGAAATCAAAAGACCAACGGTCTATATTACCATTGAAAATCTAACCGAGGCCGGCCTCGTGAAAACCATCGTCAAGGGCAAAAAGAAATATTATTTACCGGAAGAACCGGAAAAGTTAGTCCAATTGCTGGAATCCAAAAAGAACTCCATTGAAAGAATTTTGCCGGAACTCAAAAATAACTATTTTAGCAAAAATGAAAAACCCAAAATTGTCACTTATGAAGGAAAAGCTGGCATCAGAAAAATCTATGAAGAAACACTAAAAAGCCAAACAGAGGTACTTTGGTTCGGCTCGATTAAGGATATTTTTGAAGAATTTATGGAAAGTTATAATAAAATCAGCAAAGTCAGTTTTGCTTATCTAAAAGGCTCGCGAGAAATTGTGAACAATACTCTTTTTGATCGCAACTACGCCAAAAAAGTGAACAGTCAAAAAAATCCCACCTCAAATGTTCGCATCCTTCCAGGGGCACACTTCTTTTCCAGCGTGGATAATATCATCTATGACAACAAAGTAGTTAGTCTATCCGTCAAAAAAAATTACTACGGTGTCATCATCGAAGACAACGACATCGCCAATGCCTATAGGACAATGTTTGAGTTAGCTTGGAAGTCAGCGGTTAAGCCGTAACATTTTGAGCCTAACAAATCCGCGGAATCAATTTCCCCCTCGGCACCTCAATTTTTTTCTCACTGCCGATTATGGTCTTCAAATAAACTCCGTTGCCCTTCACAACTGAACCAATAATTTTGGCTCCACGATTATATTTTCTAAGAATTTTAAGCACTTTTTCAGCGTCTTTTTGGGGAACAGTCCCCACAAACCGGCCTTCGGACGGAAAGGAAAATTTATCAATCCCCAAGAGTCCAGAAAGCGCGACAGTTTCTTTGGAAAACGGCAGATTATTTTCGTCTAAAATAAATCTCATTTTAGATTTTTCCGCCATTTCATTGAGCACCGCCGCCACACCACCGCGCGTCGGATCTTTGCAAGAAGTAAGATACGGTAAGATACTTTGAACTTCTTTCGTGACTGGCTGGCAATCACTTTTTATTTTTGTCCGGTAATTGAACCGACTAGCCAGTAGCGCCACGGCGTGTTCGCCAAGATTGCCAGAAGTAATGATCGCATCGCCCACTTTCGCTCCACCATTTTCAATAATTTTTGAAGCGAGTCCCACGCCAGAAGTGGTAATTTCAATTTTGTCGATCTTGCCTTTTTCTGTCACTTTTGTATCCCCCGTCACAATCGGTACACCCGTCTCTTTGGAAATCTTCCCGATTGACTGCATAATTTTTTTCAAATCACTCTGCGGAAAACCTTCTTCAATCACAAGACTAAGCGAGATCCCAATCGGTACCGCGCCCATCACTGAGAGATCATTAATTGTCCCACAAATAGCGATTTTCCCGATGTCCCCACCTGGGAAAAAAAGCGGATCAACAATAAACGCATCTGTTGTGAAGACTAATTTTTCTTTTCCGAGACTAAAAGCAGCCCCATCGTCTTGGGTATTTTTCCATTTAATCGCTTTTGGAAAAAATTTTCTTATTCCAAAAATAAGCTGAGATGATTTTTCTCCGCCACCCCCCATTTCCATTGTTACATTGTTAAATTGTTTCATTGTTGCAATGCTGTATTACTAAATTGTCATCGTTCCAGTTTGTCATTTGTAAATTTGATTAAGCCGTTCATTTCTTTGGGTAGTTTTTGCAACTCACTTAAAATATACTCGTATTCCTTTTCTTTTAATAAACTTCTCTTTTTTGATTTTTCGTTCCAATCTAAAGATTCTTTTACTGATCCAAAAGCATACCTATAAAAGTTAATTTTATCTTTTTTTCCAAACCTACCAAAACCTTCCGCAATATTAGCTGAAATCGAATCGACTGATCTTGCGAATTGCTTGCCCACAGTATCTTTTTCAAAATAACCCCAACTAACCACAATATCCCAAACATAATTACTTAAATTATAGGCAATCTTATAGGAGCTAAGGTCGTTCAATTTAAGATAATTTTTCTCCACAAAATTAACAATTCAACAATTTAACAATAAAACAATTTATTCCGCGAAGCGGAATTCCACATTACAACTCCCCTCCACCGAAACCATGCACGCGCCTTGCGGGCTTTCCGGAGTACAAGCTTTCCTGAATAACAGACAAGCCTTTGGCTCGATAAGACCTTGGAGCACTAGCCCACACTGGCAAGCGCTTGGCTTAATTTTAATCTCTTTTCTTATTTTTTCAATCAACTTTTTGTGCACGAACTGCGCATCTTGCGCTTGATATTTTTTCCGAATTTTTAGCCCCGAATTTTTAATCTCTCCCAAACCTCGCCATTTTGCATCACTAACTTCGAAAACTTCATTGATTAAATTTAGCGCTTTTCTGTTACCTTCTTTTTTCACCAGCCGGCCATAAACATTTTCCACGCGAGATTTGTTTTCCAAAATTTGGCCAAGCAACTTATCAATTGCAATCAAAACATCTTCGCCGGAAAAACCAGCCACGACTTGCGGAATCTTGAATTTCTCAAAAACTTCCGTTCCGATAATCGCGCTTACGTGCCCAGGATCAATAAACCCATCAACTTTTATTTTCTTATTGGCCAAAAGTGCTTCCATCGCCGGCGGAAAAAGTTTGTGAGCGCTGTAAACGGTCAGTCCATTTTTAATCGCCCAAGCCGTCATCCCCGTCGTCGTCTCAAAACCCAAACCAAAAAAAACCAGATTCGATTTTTCTTTTTGCATCTCAACCGCCTCGGAAATTGAATAAACGACCCGAATATCTGCGCCGTTTCTTTTTGCTTCTTCTAGGCTCATCACATTTCCCGGCACTTGTATCGTGTCGCCATAGACTGCCACCGGAATTCCCGCAAGCGCAAGACCGACGACCACATCAATGTCAGTTTGATCCGTAACGCACACCGGACAACCTGGCCCAGAAACTAGCGTGATATTTTCCGGCATTAATTTCTTGATTCCATGCTCGGCAATTGTCTGCGAATGCGTACCACAAAGCTCCATGAGGCGAATAGGGCGTCCAATTTTCTCGGCATTTTCATGAATATTTTTCAGAATTTGATCCAAACTGCTCATTGATATTTATTTGTCATTTGTAATTTGATATTTTGGATTTTTTACTCAAATACCCCTGCATCTCATTCACATACTCACTGTCCATCTTCTCAATCGCAAAACCAGCGTGCACCATCACATACTCACCAACTTTTACCGAAACCAACGAAATGTTAATTTCTTTCTCAATGCCATTAAAATCAACTGTCGCCAGTTGATTTTTAATTGCCATAATTTTTCCCGGAATTGCCAGGCACATATTACTTTTCTAATTCTTAGGTGCGATTTTACCCGCTATCATTTTTTTCTTATCCCGCACCAATCTCGCCACCTCCCGCTCCGAAAGGATATAATCCAAATATTCGCCTTTTTGGGCTTTTTTTTGGATTTTGGAAGAAACGAAAAACGTACGGATATTTCTGGGATCAATTTTTTCTTTTTTAGCGTAATCAGCTTTAATGCTGGCAAAAACTTCATCTTCCCTGTGCTGTTCTTTTTCAGAAAGATTGATAATTTTTTCAAAACCCAACTCAAAAAATATTTTTTTCAAATCTTTTTCCTGGGTAATATCTTTCAACTGCGCCTTTATTTTTTCTTCCATAGCCAGATCCACCACCGCCACGGAAAACTTTTTCAAATCCTCCAAATCTTCGATTATTTTAGCATAATCATTCTGATCAGTCAGCGCCGCTACCGGGCACGCCTCGACGCATTTTCCGCAAAAACTGCACTCCAAGACTTTTTCATAGGGCGTACCAACAACCACATCCCCTGCCCGATGGTTAAAACCAAATTTATGTTCCGGACAGATATTGACACACCTTTTGCATTCCACGCAAAATTCAGAATTCCTCGAAATGCAAGGATTTTGGTTTTCAACGACGACTCGCGACCAATTATCCCGCAGTAGTTTTTGCTCTTCACTGCTCGTCATCTCACCCTTTCTTGGTACAAAATGGAAATTTTCAATTTTATATTCCTCAGCCAGTTTTTGCAATTCGCACATCCGATTTTTCTTGCAAGTGGAACACTTTCCCGCATGATCCGCCCAAAGTAGCTCGAGGTTAATCCGACGCGCCTTTTGGACTTTTTCGCTATCTGTCTGCACCTCCAGATCAGCGCAAACTTTCGTTGTGCAAGATGTCACTAATTTGCCCGTCTCGCCCAATTCCACCAGGCACAAGCGACAATCTCCCTCACGAGCAAGTCCCTCAAAAGAACAGAGCGTAGCGACCGGAATTCTTTCTCTCCGGCAAACATCCAAAACAGTCTCACCCAACTTTACCTTGTATTTTTTATTGTTGATTTTTATTTGCATATTTGAATTATACCACCAAGCGTTGAATTAGAAAAACACCGAATCATTCCGGTGTTTTTCAACTTTTCATCAAGCACCCTAAATCCAAATATCTCCGAGAAATTTATCTATGGCTGAGGCAAATCAATCAGTTTCTTGGTGTCATCCGGCAAGTCAATCTTCATAACCACAATCTCAATAATTTTTTTAGTGTCTTCATGATAACTCACTTTAGTCAGATCACCAACGGCTAGATCGGAAAGACTTCCTGTCGTTACCTTGCCATTACTACTATTTTTGGTAACGATCGTATTAGAAGCAATGTTAACTGTAATTGATTTATCTGCTAATTTCAGCACTACGCTTTTATCATCCACTCTATCAATTGTACCAAAATCTGCTTTTGTACCAGGCTTCAACTCTTTATTTACTGGGTTATTTGGATCAATAGGTAATCCTGAAGCTGATGGCGACCCTTGATTTCCGGGACTTACCGGAGTAGTAGGATTTTGAACATTCTCCGGAGTTAATACTGACTGATTCTTTCCAGTATCAATGACTGACTGCGATGTAACTCCTGCCTTCTTATTACTCAAACTTTGTGCGATAAACAAGGCTCCGCCAAAAAGTATTATGAGAGCAATGATGGGAATAATGATTTTTTTTCTATCCATATTTATTATTTATTTATAAATTAATTG
>Ga0172380_10000256_pt1 | contig 109868 bp, 120 predicted proteins | sample Leawe162metaG_FD_119747 | JGI IMG/M metagenome (GOLD analysis project Ga0172380, IMG submission 119747) | Leachate microbial communities from a municipal landfill in Southern Ontario, Canada - Leachate well 162 metaG | ecosystem: Engineered > Solid waste > Landfill > Unclassified | place...
CCGGGATTTATGGAACGAATATCCGACTCTATCACCGCCAGAACATTTTGAAATCCGACAATCCCCGACATGACCGGCTCCATCGGAATCACTGCCACGTCCGCCCAGCACAATGCCGCAAGATGGCGAAATCCGACTGCAGGCGGTGTGTCGATCACGATATAGTCATATCCCAGCCCACGCAGGAAGTCTCGCATCCCCTCACCGTAGCCTCGCTCCTCAACCGCCGGGTCAGTATCATAGCGGTCCAGCATCGAATGGCCATGCAGCAAATCAATGCCTGGATGCGAAGTCTTGGAGGGCACGAATTCCTTGCCCTCCAGCAATAGCCCTACCCCTCCGACCGTATCATTAATCACGTCCAAATCGCCGGAAAGATACTGACTCAGATTCCCTTGGGAATCCAGATCCAGGCAAAGCACACGCTTCTTGCTTTTACCCGCCACTCCCGCTGCAGCATGCGAAAGATGGAAAGCAACCGTAGACTTCCCTACCCCGCCTTTCTGGTTAATGACCGCAATAATTTTCGTTTCCCGCCGCGCCTTACTCATTTCACCCCCCGACTTTTTCGCCCATTCCTCAGTAACGGTATCGATTCCAGCCGGTGGCGAATCATATCCTGCGCCGTCAAATCGCCCCGTCTACCGTTCCGAACTCGAAACGCATTCGCCCTAAGCGCCAAGCGATTGTAAACATCCAGCACGCGCTTATCTAGTCGAAGCGTAATTCCCACTGTCCGTCCATGATTGCTTTCACGCATAATCACTCACCACAATTAATAATGTATATGCAACATCCTACATTCTTAATTGCGTGAGTGCAAGCAATCACCAAAGTCTTTTGCAGCAAAAGTTACACCCGAAAAAAAAGCGCCGATCTACAGCGCTTTTTCCCCGATAAAGAGACCCAATTCGTCAATCCAGCACGCCCGGCCCTTTGCATTCGCAGACATCCGAATACCACCACACAACCGCCGTATAAAGGAAGGAACGCAGCGACAGCTTCCGACCGGGCTCTGTCTGATTCGCGTTGATGATCTCAATCGTATGTTTAATTTGCTCGGACAATTCCACCGGCAAAAGCATATTCATCGGCACCCAACCCGCATCGCCCCCAATTGCAAATCCAGGACCGCTAGTCGTGTGCACCCTTGCCGCACGCCAAGGCAACGGCGGATTCGCTTTCCAAGGCTCAAGCTTGAGAAACCCTTGCAGCATGTAAATATACATCCTGTTTAATTTCCCATATCGCTCCACCGCCAGCTTATGAAATTCTTTCATTAACCAGTATGGAACCGATGTTTGTGAATTCACAAAATTAGCCATTTACCCCTCGTTTACCGCGACACAACAATCAAATAAATATGATACCTTCAACACCCCATGAATTCAATAAGTGAGTGCATGCACTCACACTTTAAATGCCGTGAACACCAAACCCGTCACTTCCCGTTAGCATATTTTTCGCCCACCATGCCCTCAATCATTTCTACCACTTCACGGCTTGCCACTTCCGCCGCAGTCATTACCTCAACAATCCTACCACGCAACCCGACTTCCCTACTCACATCTTGCCCCGCCAACTTAATCGCCTGATGCACCAGGGAATGAACTGCAGCGTGTGGTTTATCCAGCAAACCGAATAACCGGGTATTCCCGAATAACTCACGGCCCCGCCCTTCGTAATACCATTTACCCAGCCGGCAAGAGTGATGGTCCGCCTGCACCGCCTGCTTCTCATCGCAATCCCTCTCGCCGGCACTACCCTTATGCACGCCGACATAAGCATTCTGCATGTAGACGATGTGATCCATCTTTACCAATGATCCGAACGCCCGATCCCGAGTGCGCGACACGCGAGCAATCGTGTCCTTTGCCCCAAGCGATAGGTCCGTGAAACTGCGCCTGAATTCACCCATTTTCAGGCTTATATCTGCCGTCAGCGCTTTGGCCGTGGCCGTTTCATCAACCATTACGCCCGCCTGGACACGAAATCGTGCAAGGACCGCATCAATCTCCAGCGTCACCGCCTTCGTCCGGTCCGCCAACTTGCGAACTTCATCCGCCACCACCGCAAACCCTCGCCCCTGCTCACCGGCTCGGGCCGCTTCAATCGCTGCATTCAATGCCAGCAGATTCGTCTGATCCGCGATCCCGGCGATCAAATGTGCCGCTGCTGCAATCGCCTCGCTTTCCCGCCCCAAATCATCCGAAGACTCTGCCATGGACAGCATCCGGCCATTCACACCCTCCAGCGCCGCGCCGATCCTGTCCGCTGTCACCAGATTTCCCTCCACGCGATCGCGATTGGATAAGGCGATCCGCTCAACCTCATCCATTTCATCGCTCACAAGCATCAAATCCTTCTGACCGATTTTCAGATTACGCAACAGATTCTGCGTATTCGTAAGGTGGAGCGCCGACGACATCTTATTCTGCTCGATCAGACCCACGTTCCCCGCCATCGCCCCAATCGCTTCATTAATCCGCACAAGAGACGACGCAAACTGCCCAGGCAACCCATCAGGGAAGGCTGCACGATGAAAATCACCGACCGCCACCCGCTCAAAGCATGTATTTACTTCCTTGAAATAGGTCTCGATCAGATCCAGAAACTCATTCAACTCCCATGCCGTCTGCCCGACCTCTCCCATGCCGGCAGTATCTGTTATCCGCTGGTGCAATTGTCCTTTCGCAGACAGTCGAATTACCTCGCGCATCAAATGCAAGGTGCGAATCGGCTTATTGAAATGCAGAATCACCGCCAGCGCGAACAAACCGGCCACCCCTGGGAACCCCCAGACGGCCCAGCGAGGCATATCCCAGACTGCAACGCCCAGCGCCATCGCTAACGACATCACGAAGAACACTCCGCAAACAATCGTCAGTTGACTAAGGAGAAAAGGGATACGCCCACTCACACGCCCAGCCGCCCGACTTTCACGCATACTCGCCATAAAATAATCGCCTATCAAATTCCAAGCACAAACCGATCGTAAGTCGAACCCAATGCTGTCAGCTTGGACGACAATAAGCGTATCGACGCCGACGTGGCATGAGCCGCCCCCGCCCGCGCTTCCTCATGCAGCATTTCGCGATAAATGGGCTCCACCACCGCAACAGCAGAAGGCCGCGCCCGCCGCCGAACGGAAAAATAGCCCACGACCTTCCCATTCTGGTCACGGTCTGGCGTCACGTTAGCAAATACCCAGTAATGATCCCCATTGGCTGACATGTTTTTCACATATCCAAAAAACTCATGTCCAGAAGCCAACGTATCCCACAACAACTTGAAGGCACCACGCGGCATATCCGGATGGCGAACAAGATTGTGTTGAACATTCAACAAGTCCCGCGCCGAATAATTAGCCACCCGCATAAATGCCCGGTTGGCGTAAGTAATCCGTCCCTTCAAATCCGTCTTCGAAACGATCACATCCTCCGGTTGCAGCAGGATCTCTCGCATCGTCGGCAAAACCCTCGACTTCATTTCAACCTCCTACCGCGTTCAGCAACTCAAAGGGTTCGTCATGCCCATACTTTTCATAAGGCGCAGTAATCAGAATATGATCCACATCATCCTCATGACTTGCACTCAGGCTGAACCGCCACAAAACGAAATCCAGCCTCAGCCCCGTTTTCTGCAAAACCGTGCTCCTCAGCTGAATCTCAATCAGATTCGAATGCCGGATCGCCCGATTCGGATTCACATGGACGTGAACGAACAATTGTCCATTCAGATCGAATGCCCGAACCAAACACTCAAGCACCTCGCGCTCAGCCAGAAAAGCGTAGACCACCGCCTCTATCCGACCGAACGCATTCCGATCTAATCCCTCACCTCGCTGCATTCCCTGTTTAGTATCCATCACACCCTCCCGCGCAATAACACAGACATGTAACCCACTAATCACACTGCCCATAAACCGTTACCCGATTGCGTCCACCGTTTTTCGACGCATACAACGCCTCATCCGCCTTGGCCACCAGCTGCTTTGCCACGCCGGCAATTGCCGCATCACTAGAGTTTTCAGCAATCAACCCATGATTCACCGCAGCCACGCCGAAACTCGCCGTCGTTTTCCTCGGCGTAATAACCTTTTCCTCAACTGCCAGTCGAATCCGCTCTGCTACCTTCAACGCAGTAGCACTATCCGTCTTCGGCAATACACAAAGAAATTCCTCCCCACCCCATCGAGCTGCCAAATCAGATCCGCGCAGGACCGAACGGATAATCTCCGCCATCTTCGCAATTACTTCATCTCCGGCCTCATGCCCAAAGACATCATTGATCGACTTGAAATGATCGATGTCCAATAAAATTACCGCCAGCGACTCCTTATTCTTCAGTGCCGCTACAATCATCCGCTGCAACCGTTCCGACGCCGACCCGCGATTTAACAGCGAAGTCATCGCGTCCAGGTGCGCTTTCTCATGCACATTTCGCATCATTCGTTCAATCGCCCCGCCCTCGCCGAAATTACAATGACTTCGGTTAATTGCCGCCGCAGCCGATCGCATGGCCAATAGCGACGCATCGGCCAGACTCAGATCCTCATCTACAAACCCATGAATCACCGACGCCATGAAAGCATCGCCGGCCCCCAGGAAATGCCCCCGCTTCAACACCTTGATCGCGGCATGGTGAACAGTCGCCGATGCATCCGAGACAAACACCCCATTCCCCGATTCAGTAATCACCACCGTCGTTTCCAGTCGCTTCGACAGATCCTGATCCGACAGTCCTTCAACGAAACGCCGCGCCTTCACATACTCGGCCTCGGCGCGATTCATAAACAAGCCAGCCAACCGCGCCCCGCGCAAAACCGCATCCGCAACACGCACCGCCTTCTCGGGCGAAACGCCCGCCACAAAAACCGGCACCCCTCTCTCTGCCCCGATTTTCGCCAACAAATAAATATCCCAGGACGAAAGATTCGCATCAATCACCACCGCACGAATCGCCTTCCCATCAGCATTACCAAAAGCCGATTCCATAAACCCGCGGTCGAATTGCGCCTTATCCACCGGCATTGAAGAAATGGCCGACATCAACTCGCCATTTCTATCAATGTGAGCAACGAACGCCGCCAGCGGCAGATCAAGCCCCGTTAACACTGCCAGATCCACGCCGGCCTGCTGCATGTGCTCAAGAATGAACTTCGAATGCGTACTTCCATTCATCGCGGTCAACATCCGGACATCCGAACCCAAGTTCCGCAGATTGAGCGCTATATTTCCACCCGTGCCGCCAATTTCCATCGACACCTCGCCAACCTTATCCGTCACCAACTCATCGCCGGTCACACGAGACAAAATATCCAGATGAACAGAACCCGCCACCAGAAACATTACTAGCTCCCGGCACTCGAAGACTGGACGCTCAAACCCGCAATCGCTTTCACATTTCCGAATGGCGACGAATAAACTTTCTCAATCGCCAAGCCGGCATCGTCAAGCAAACGGCGCATATCCTCCTCCGCGTACAAGCAAACCCGCCCACGAATTCCATGCTTATCAGCCATCTCAGTTGCCAATGGCGCAAATCGCTCACACAATGCCGCGCCCGTTGCGTAATATCCGTTGCCCAACTCCGATCCCAAACCCGAAGCCGAGATAAACAATTTGCCCCCGTCCTCCAAGAATCCGGCCATCGAGCGAACCACTCCCACCGCCTCCATGTAAGGCAAATAGTGAATCGCCCGTTGGCAAACAATCGCCGAAACCGTGCCATACCATGCATCATGTATTAAATCATTAAGCCTGCGCATATCACCGCGAATAAAAGTCATTGCCCGGTGCCCAATCACCACCCCGACATGCGAAAGATCCACCGCAATCACCCGCGCCCCCGCCTCGGCCAACCGCCCCGCCATACCGCCGCTTCCGCACCCAATGTCCATCGCACGAGGGCGAAATACCGACAGCTTCGCACCCAGCAATCGAACATGCGCCACTGCAGCCGCATCCAGATCGTCCATCCGCTGGGACGCGACATCCACCCCGAAACCAGGTGAAGCCAGTACCCGCTTGTCGCCATACTCATTAAGCTCGAACATTAAGCTACCTTCCTCAATCATCCACGACACCGATTCGACCAGACTTTCTTAAACACAATGGTGTGCGGCACCATGATCGTAAACCGCTCACCCACAAAATTACGCAACGTCGGTTGCACATTTATGTATTTCCCAAGAATCTGCGCGCCTAACTGCCCATACTGTTGCGCCAACGCCGTCGATACAGCTTGTGCCGCTGTCGGCGTAGACGATACCCCAGTTGCAGAAACCTGTGACGGCGGGACCGACATCTGAGTGGTTGCTGTCAATATCGACATGCCGAATGTTAAGCCGAACAAGCGCCAATAGTGATTATCCACCTCACTTTGCAGCCCAGCCTGCCCTGACGAGTCATAGCCCTGCATTCCCGCCAGATTCAATTCCGCCCCATCCGCAAAGATCGCCGAATTCCATGTCACCAGAATCCGCCCCTGGCCAAGCGCCACCTTTGAATCGTAGCGCCCAACAAATTTAGTCATTGGCGGAATTAGCTCGCGACAACCCGTAACCGAATCGTAAATCGCCTCGCTTGACCGCGCCGTAATCTCCCCCGGCAGATCCGAATTAATTCCCATCTCCAGCTCCAATGGGATATAAGTCCCGACTTTCACCTCGTTCTTCGACAGCGCCGGCACAGGCATAAACGGATGATAGCCACGATTATCCTTCCCGGCCTCCTTCAGGAAATCCAGCTTCTCATCCTGCTCGCCTCCAGCTGCTCGCGGCGCAGGCGGCGCAGCGGGTGCCATTCCTGCTTGCGCTTGACCGTTAGCCGCATTCTTCGCTGCAGTCAATAATTCCGACTGCATTGCAGCGGCGCCGGAAGCCGCAGCCGTAGCCGCACCCTCCCCCTCAAAACTTTTCGCCGAAAGTCCCCCAGATCGCGCCTGCGCCAACCTGGCCATCCGCTCAGTCTTTGCTTGAGCGGCAGCCTGCTGTTGTGGCGTCAAGGGCGGGGGAACCACTTCCGCTTTCGGAATATTCCCACTCATCGCTGGCACACCGCCTGCACCTGGTATGCCAGCCGTCTCTGGCGTACCGCCCGGAGCGGGAACGCCGCCTTTACCCGTCTTCCCGTCCTTACCCGCATCCGCAGAGGGTGAAAACATACTCACAGCCGGTTCAACGAGCGTCCCATGCTGACGCGGCTTATCTTCAGCCGCGACTCCCGCGCTGCCCGGTTCTGCCGCAACACCAGCACGCGGCGCCGCATTCAAGAATTCCTTGGGCACCGGCGCCCCACCATCTTGTTCGGATTTCTCGATGCCTTTCTTCTTCACTGCCGGCGCCGTCTTCTTCTCATCCATATTCCCAATGGACCATATGAAAATCACCACCAACACAGCAACAAAAAAGTAGGCAACAAGAACCACCCGCTTCGAAATGCGATCCGCAAACTTCGGCTTCGGACGCAGTTCGCCCTCAATTGCCGGCACCCCGGACGCAAGATCAAATGGATCTGACTTAATCTCGGCCATTACAGAAACCCGCCAGAAAAGAATTTATTCACCAAACCCTTGTCCTTTTTCTTCCAGGCTATTTGCACCTTCTGATCACCAATCCGCAGCTCGCCCTTGGCAAACAGCTTATCCACCACATAATGCGTTTTCTGGCTATCCGGATCGAACTCAACGCGATAATTCACCACCAAGGCGTTGCTCTTGTCATCCACCAAGACCAGCACCGGGCTCTCTTCGGCACGAATTCCCTTCGGCATTTCCATATAAACGCGGCCGCCATCGTTAAAAACGCGCACGGGCCGAAAATCCGCATCCCCCTCGATCCGGTAATCGAAGTCCAGCTTATCAATCGCTATCGGCGTAGATGTAACCTTGAACCCATCTTCCTTCTCCTTGACAGCCGCCGTCTCCCCCGCCTTTTCCTCCCAGGAGGAAACCAGTTCTTGCGGATAATAGAAGCCCACTCGATTCAAATAGACACCATCGGTCTTCGGCGCAAACAATTTAATGTGATAGGTCCGGTGATCCGTCGTAATAATCACGTTCGATTCAAGACCGCTATCGCGCGGCTGGAACACCACGTGCTGTACAGTCAACCCGCTCTCAACCGATTCCGCACCATTCCAGGTCCAGTTCACACCGTCCCCGAGAATGACCTTCTTCACCTTCTCGCCCGCCTGCATTTCCACATCGCAAGCGCGGGTAGGCGAACACGTCAGCTTCGGCATTGACTGCCCGTAAGCAAAAATCACCTTTCCATCGGAAGACATGATCGGGTGCGCCTTACCTCCCCGCTGCCAAGCCTGCGCCTGGGCAACCGCAGCATCCTCCAGCTCGTTATATCTTTCACCCGCCGAAGTCATCCCGGCGGCAAGCAATCCCGCCACCAGTAACATCAACCGCCCAACCATCGCCGAAATCTTCATTTTCAAATCACCTTCATCCAACTCAAATCCGTCACCAGGAACCCAATCGGATTAGTCCGAATTCCTTCTTCCGATCCCGATGGCGACAACTTGTAACCGACCGTGGCCTTCCAGTTATCGACTGCCATTTCCTTCCCCTGCAGGTCGAAAGAATGCTCCTCCCACTCAACTTGCCAGGAACGATCGGTAAGCCGTAGCGCCGTCTTAACCTGCACCTGCACCGTCTTGATCTTGCCAACTTCGTTCGGCAACGCTTTCCGCAATTCCGTTCGCGCATACCCCGCCGCCGCCCCCGTCAACCGCGAAAACCCCTTGGTAATATGATCGTCATTCGCTGCAATATCCGTGGTCACTGTCCGAAGGTTCTCAATCAAGTCGAACATCTCTCGATACACCAACCGCTGAGGATCTGTCACCGCATCATCCCCGGTCAATGCACGCACCGCCAATGTTCGCCCTAGCTTGTCCACTTCCACCGTCATTGGAATATATTTTGACTGCGAGCCAATATAAACAGCTCCACCCACGCCAACAAACGCGAGCGCCAAACTAAAAAACGCGAACATCCGCCAATTAGCCACCTGCGCACCTAGTCGCAGGAGAGTGTTTTCATGTGCACGCTGGGCTCTTACCCAAGGCGCATCCACCTCATGCCGCATCTTGTCCGTTTCGGCGACATGACAGGCAAGAACGTCAACGCTGCTGCTCGCCGATTTCTTCGCTTTTTTCCAAAAAAACCCCATACCCACCCCGCTAACTATATCAATATGCATTATTTCATAATGCTAAATCTTTTGCTGCAAAATATTCCCTACCAGACCGTCCTGCCTAAGACAATTTATTTCAATGAGTTCCTTGTTTCAAGAATCACGACTTAAACAATCCCCTTAAATTGCAGCCAAAGACCAATTAATCCAACAATGAGTGTAAACGGGACCATCACTCCGATCCAGATCAGCATAAACACTCTGTCAATGTTGTAACAGACCTGTTGCAACATCTTTTTAACTCGACATTCCGGGAAAAACGGAAGCCGTTCATCAGCTGGATATGTTTCGAATAAAAGCTTAAAAAGCTTGTCACGAAAATTAGCGTACTTCATTGTCATTTTTTACGCACCCCCACAATTTCGTAACGAATACACCAAACCACCCTTAACCGCTCCGTTCGCCGCGCCCTTGAATACATCCATCTGGATAAACATACTACGGATGTGATCCGCCGGCAGATTTGACCCGGAACTTATAATCTGGCTCACAGTGTGCTCATTGGCCGGCGACAAAGCGCCATGCGCAGCGTACAAATCAAAGGGCTGCAAACCAGATAAAGAGCACAAGCCGGAATATGGCCCACGATAGACCAGGTAACTACGGCTTGCTGGCAATGCTTGGTAATAGCCATCCACCGGCGGAACCAAACCGCCCATCATCGACTGCCACCCATTCGCCACCGTCCAGAAACCCATCTTCCCATCCGAGATCTGCGCCCCGATCCCAAACGCACCAGGCCGGCCTACATCCGAATCCGAAGTAATCGTTACCTTCAACTCATAGGTCACACACTCAGGGTTATCTCCCCCGCCCCACTGCACGCAATCCAAACTCGCAGACTGCCCCGCCAGCGCCACATCCGATAGCAACACCAGCGCACCGCACAAAACCATAAAACGCAAAACCCGACCCATGACATACTCCCTCCAACCATCCCGGCCCACCGGGCCATCAAAAGAGCCGTAACGCGGCCCCTCCCTTAATCCGAATGATGCGTACTGATGCTCACATGTGTCTGCGCCTTCTCCTGTGCAACATGCTGGTTCAAGTCGCGCATGCGGTCCCCCAATGAGGGCCGCGCAGATTGCCCCATATTTTGAAGCAACTGATCCAGCTTCTTATCCGTGGCTCCACCGCCTCCGCTGATTCCCGCCGACGCACCAGATCCGGACGAGGCTGGTTCAGACGCTGTAGAAGCTGTCGCTCCTGGCACAGAAGCTCCCGCGCCAGGAGCGACAGCTTCCGTAGGAGCAAAAGCACTTTCCGTCGCTTTATTTTGATTCTCGATTGAATGCGGCGATGAACGCAAATCGGACAACGAAGGCGCGGCTGATTTTGTTGGCGGTGCCGGCGGTGCACCAACTGGCATCGATTCGGGAGGACGTCCTGATGGCCCGGCGTTTGAAATAGACCCAGACCCCCCGGACATCATGCTCTTTATCACATCAGACATGGTTTGACCGGTTTTCGCACCAGTGGCAGCAGCAGCGACGCCACCCGTCGCTACCGCAGCTCCCGCAGCCGCTCCAATGGCAGCCGCCGACGCCACATCAGCAGTTCCCAGACTTGTTCCACCGCTTGCAAGGGAAGACGCGATCGAATCAGATTTCCAAGCCAAATATAGAATTATGAAATAACTAACACCCAAACCTAACAGTGCCGGCCAAACACCGTTACCAATTCCCGTTACTTTAGAGAAAAATCCTGCACTATCGTAAACGCTCGTTAAAGAAGCATTAGCCGCTTGTGTAATCGGGCCAACAAGCGAAACGATTACGCCTATTAACACTATTCGATATAACAATGAAATGAGGGATTTAAATGGCGCAATACCCTGATCTTTCAAAGCATTCAGGCCAAGCAATGAGAAACTTATGGGGGATAGCATAATAACTAAAACCAATTCGATTTTAATAAGGAATATTTTCATGGCGACAAATGCCATTACCAATAGAATAAATACGCCAATAGCCCCACCAATAATTATTGACCCCACATCTGTGATTCCAGCGACGTGCTCGATTGTCGAAATTAGGTTTGCAGCTATTTCAACCCCGTTTTGCATCACATGCGCAGCATCAAACGCGGAAACTCCGAAGATTCCACCGCCAAGGTCAAAAAAACCATTTCCCACATCCTGGATAAATTTGGAACCATTTTCGACTGCATACAAACAAAAACTAAACCACAACACACTACCTAGAAATTTGCCAAGAACAGCCTCAATATCCGCGCCACTCTTTAACAACCCGAATTGGGTTATCGTAAATTGCAGAGATACGAATATGGCGAGCCAGAATATAGCCTTTGTTTGCAATGTACTAACTGTTTTACCCACTGTTTCAATGATCGCATTGTGAACAGAATCCATCGTTGACGCGGGCGAGATCGCGACAACCGTATCACCTGCGACTGCTGGTGACAAAAAAAACGAAAAAGACAAAAGGCACAGGACAATGCAAAGAAGGCGTAACATTTTAATGCCCGTCTTTTGTGTTTTCAGATTTTTTCGAATGCTCTGGATCTTTGGAAGGGACAACATCTGCTGGTGTGAAAGTTTTCACATTTGAAGGGCCAGAAAGTGGCATTAGTTCAGTGGATGCATCTTTCTTCCCACATCCGGCAAGACAAAGAAAAACGGTTACAACAATCAATCCAGAATAAATAGATTTCATTACATATCTCCAATAAATGTTTATTTCACAATGTTTACGTGCTGTAACACATTCACGTTTGTTGAACCAGACAACGGCATTAATCCCGGCCCCGCAATAGCATCACCCCGATCCTGCCTAGCTTGATCTTTACTGACCTGTCCAGCCATATAAGATCCCGCAGCCAAGTTCTGACTACTAATCAGATCCAGCAGCTTCTGATTCTGCTGAATCTCCATCGCTACCAGTGCGCTCAACTTTTGCACCGCCGCCACTGTCCCATCGGTCGATTGCGACTGGTTATACAACGCCGTCAGCGCCGCAGTATCCGACGAAAACGCATCTCGATGCATTCCTGCCGCGCGCATTGCCGCGCCCAGTGTATCCTGGCTAGTATTCGTCCAGGTTTTGAAATTTTGAGAAAAGGTTCCCGCCAATGGATTTTGGAATTTTTGGGAAAAGGTCTGATCGACTTGAGACATCGTGTTCCCGATGGACTGCCCCGCACTCATGATCCCGCCCACACCCTGCAACAGTCTTGGAACATCCGATCCCAATGCACTTGCAGGTGCGCGCGCCATATTCTGGAGCTGGGCTTGGTACTGCTGTAACTGCGTTGAATACTGCTGAATCTGTTGAATATACTGCAGACTGAGTTGCACATTATTCATGATCTGCGTGAATTCAGTCGCGCCCCCCGTCATCGCGCCGCCCGCCATTGCCGTCCCGCTTCCCGCCAACGTCGCCATCAAGAAAAGCACACGATGAAGGCTGGCCACGCGCTTGCTCCAAAGCAATGGCAGCATCAACCTCGGCGCCAGTAAACGCCGTTTCCACGAAAGTCCCAGCAAGCGGATCATTATTCTTCTCACCCATATCTTAGCTCCCAATAACTGCATTATTGCATAACCATTAAATATAACAAGCGTCCGTCTGGAAAGTTTTGCAGCAAAAGAAATCATCGAGAAATCTTATGAGATTTTACTTGGCGCTCGGCAAAAACAATCTTTCCCTCCTCATAACGAACACGATAATTTGTATCGGGAAAAAGCACTCCGTCCAGAGCGGCTCGGTCATGTTTCACGACAGCATTACGGTCAACCGCTTGAAAAACGTTCTCTGCATCACAGGCAATTATTCTTCCAGCGTAATCGCCTTTATCTGATGGGAGACCATATTTCTCCGGCACGACTCCAAAGAGAAATAGAGAAGGTCGCAAAATATAGTTTGCACATAAATCAATGTCTTTTTGCGATACACCCTCTTTTTCAAACACGTCTTTCCATTTACCAATTTCTTGTAAAACGCTCTCCACAATTAACTCGGCTTCGTCACGCTTTAACAGAAAGTGACTACATTCCGACAGAATATTGGAAATTGTTGGCGTATGCCCTTCACTACCGATGCGTAATTGTTGATAACCAATGCCCTGAAGCTGTGGCTGAATATCATAAGCCGGTGATAATTTCCATATTCCATCTCTATAGAGAAACGCATGATTTTTATCATGATCATCAGTGTTCTCGATAATCACATTAAATGCCATTCGACGAAACAACTGGAGGCAATCATCTTTAGGTGCAGCACATATGCGACGAACCAGGTCTGCAATATCGCCGTAGCCCATGGCCTCTTCCGCAATACCCTCAGCGATCAGCAATGATCTCGCGCTGGCGAAATGTACACGCCCATCCGGCTCACGATCAAATCGTTTAATCAGCAATACATTACGATTGCCAATCTGGGTCAAGCTTGATTCTGGCACAACAATTTTACATGCCGCCGCCAAACGTAGGCTCGCATGTTCAATGGCACACACATCAGCCATATCGTCTTCAGTGGGAAATTTCGCAATCCAGTCTTCATTATTGAACTTGATAATGGCTTTTGGACGCGCGCCGCCGGCACTCGCGCCGGGGCGTAACAATCTTCGAAGTTCTTCATTAATGGGCATTTGGCAAGCCAATGCATTAGCCGCACGAATTAGATCAGGGAGATCGGTAGCATAAAAAGCTTGTTCATTAGGAATTAGATATTCCACAGCGGAACGTGAAAACCCGAGTGCCCCAATACGATCCTCGCCTGCCAATTCAAGGTATTCAATTGGCGATCGGCGTAGCGGATTGAACACTTTATTAATCACATTCTTGCCCCATCGATCTGGACCGGCATCTTCGAATATGGGATGCAAATCAAAGCCGACAGGAGGCTCAATAACGCCTTCGCGTAATGCCATATCAGGAGAAAGGACAAACGCCTTCGGATGAGATAACCAGGACGGATCATAGGAAAATAAGCAACGACGGCCATGTAGCAGCTCTAAAACACCGCACAAAACAGGTTTCTGTTCTCCTTGCGGATAAACCCATACATATAAAACATCGTCGTTCACGTCGCGCCTTTCTTAAAAGTTCTCAACTCTTGCAGTAATGCAATTTCATCCGCTTGCGGGTTAGCTATTTCCCCCAAGTAATGCACGCGCCCGATTATCCACAAAGCCGTCGCATAAGCAGCAACAGAGACGCTAGGGTCTCCCGCTTCGACTTTACGAAGAGTCGGGACAGAAACCTGCATGCGCTTTGCATACGCCGCGAGCGATTCTTTACGACGTTTACGAGCAATCCGAATATGTTCACCCAACTGCTTTAAGTTGCGCTCAACAGCAGAAGGAAGCATTTCCTTGACGTTAGAATTTTTCGACATGCATATATACTTACCGTTTTACGCTATTTTTGCAAGTATATTTGTATATTACGTGGCTGCTAACACAGGCCCTTCAGTCAATAATTCCACGCCCCAACCACTCCCACCCCAAATAACCGACCATACGTCCCAAGCATCTGCTTCTGAATCACCGGGATCGTCCCCCCCTTCACCCACCAGACATTCGCCGCGCCGACCAGCACGTCCGGCCTCTCCCACATCATTTTCAGCATGGAAAACGTCAACAACTGCTCATAACAAATCAGCACTCCAGCCCGCAAGCCCTTCACCACCACCAGCCCACCATTCCCGAACACATTGGCCACCGCACCATCGGTCGCCCACGGCTTCCACATCGAAAATGGCACCGGAATTCCCTGCACCGCCTGCCGTCCCTCACTCGCCTCGGCCCCGAGCACTATCAGCGAATTCAAATAGCGCCCATCAGAACGCGGCACCTCCGCCCCTACCAGCAAACGCGCACCGCGCGCCGACAGCGAGGCGTCTATCGCTGACAACGAAAATTCCGTCACCCCCGTAAACTCCCCCAACACCGTCTCCGGCAATACCCGCACACCACCTGCAGGAATCTCATCCGCCAACCGCTTAACCCATTCCACCCGGCGCATACTCTCCAGCACCGCCCCCGCATCCCGACCGCCGCCACTCGACAGCTGAGAAAACCGCGTATTTACCCCAACCCATCCAACCGGCGCAGCCGCGGACACAAACGCTGCCTCCGAATTCGCCAATAACGCCACTGCCAGTAATCCGCCCACCCGCCAACCGGATCGCCCAGCCACCGACCACAACACTCCAAACGCCAATACCAATCCCACCCATCCCATATCCGGAAACAACGCCCCCGCTACCGAAATCGGGCTCACCCAGCCACACAAGCCAAGCGGCGGTAGCACACCCAGGCCCACCGCCAGCACAAACCGCCAGCCCCGCCCACTAGCTTTAGCGGCCCACAGAAACAGAAAGGGCAACGACAACAACAGCCCCGCTGACAGCCAGAAAACCCATCCCGACCACCAAGGACCGGCATCTCCAAAGAACACCGCCGTTCCCCCTGGCAGCCCACGCGCACCCGCCAGAAAGTAGCCCAACATCAACGTCCATCCCGACCACCGCGAAGCCGACAGACCCCAAGCCGCCGGCAATACCACCAGTAATGCCAGCCGTCCCACCCCCGCATCAATACCCCATACCCACCACCCGACCGATCCTCCAACCACCGCAAACAAAAAAGCCGACAATAAAGCCGGCCATTTACACCAAACACCACACATAAACTTATTCACAGAAACTGTGGATAATTCACCCTTCGCAAGGTCCAAATCCCTGATATATCGCCTTTCAACTGCTTTGCCCAAAAATTCAGCCATCTTCACATCCCATTACCCATTCGCTCAATGCACCACGTACTTCCCGCCCAGAATTCGTGGATCAAGCCCCTTCTGCTTCAACCACACCGCTACCCAATCATCCCCATGCAAGCGCACCAGATCCTTCACCAGAATCCGTTCTTCAATACCTGATACCGCCACAAATGCCAACGCCACCGGCCCCAGCTCCAGCTGAAACAACCGCCGGCCTGCAGGTGACTTGAAAAAGTAATCCCTTTTTGGCGTAGCATGCACCAATAATTCAATTTCCCGCTCCGTCAAGCCAATAGACTTGTACAGCTTCGCATTTTCCTCACCCATCGCTTCGGCATTCGGCAACAGAATCTTTGTCTGGCACGATGAAAAAATCGTAGACGCAATATTCGAATTTGCCACATCCTGCAATTCTTGCGTCGCGAACACCACCAGAGCATTCGCCTTCCGCAACACCTTCAGCCATTTTTTCAACTGCGCTTCGAATAAAGGATGCTGCAAAACCAGCCATGCCTCATCCAGAATAATCATCGTCGGCGAACCGTCCAGCGCCCGTTCGATCATCCGGAACAAATACAACAGAACCGGAACTACGTGCGTATCGCCCATCTCCATCAACTGTTCCAGTTCGAACACCATGAACCGGCCAGTCGAAATCGAATCCGCCTTCGCATTCAGCATCCCGCCCGAATAATCCCGCTCATACAGACTCAACACCTGGCGAATATCGCGCTGCTGAATCAACTGCGTCAAATCCGTGAACGACCGCATACTCAAAGGCCGAGTCGCCAGCAACTCCAACGCCCGACCAATCTCCGCCCTTGCATCCAGATCCACCTTTACCCCATGCAATTGCAGAATTGTCGCCACATAATCCGCCGCCCAAATCCTGTCGGACAATCGATGAATCTGACTAAAAGGGGCAAAACCGATTGAAGATGAGGTCGTTGCCCCTTCTTCCAGAAAATTATAATGAGCCCCCTTCTCCGCATGACACAGCGCGAGCATCGATTCGCCCTTTTCAAAAGCAATTACTTTCGCGCCTGGGTAGCGGAAATGGGACGCCGCCATTAGTCCCAATAACGTAGATTTACCCGCACCCGTTGGACCGCCAAGAAACGTATGCCCCACATCCCCATTATGCAAAACCACCCGAAACGGCGTACCGCCACTGGCCGACCCCTGGAACAATGGCGGGACCGGATCATTCCCGTACAATTTCTTATAAAATGAACATGGATTTTCTACCGGCCCCTGCCAGGTCGAAGACAGCGGCAAGCAATCCGCCAAATTCATCGAATGAATTTCCGGACGCCGCAAATTCTCATACCCATGCCCCGGTAACGACCCCAAAAACGCCTCCGTGCAATTCACCGTTTCTTCCCGACAAGTAAACCCCAGCGCCCGAATTTGCTTAAGCAAAAATTGCGTTATCGAATCTAAATACCCGGCATCCTGGTTAGTCAAAACAACCGTTGAACTCCACTGCCCATACGACACATCGCCAGACTCTATATCCGTCAGCACCAACTCCGCATCCGCCGCCATGCTTGCCGCATCCAGATTGGGCGCTCCGCCTTTGCGGCCTGTCATATCCGCAATCAGTCCACGAATTTTCTGGCGCCACTTGCGCCTAATCATCCGAACGTTTGTTTTAACCTTCTCCGCATCCCGCGCAATCCATCGCGTCGTCCAACGAAATTCAACCGGCAACTTGTTCAGAATTTCCAGCATTCCGAAATTCGTCCCCTCATCCGGCGGGCTTTCTATCGCAATCACACTTATGAATGTATTTCCCAGCCGCGGACGAATGCCCGGATAAAACTCATAGCTGCCAATCAGGAAATCAACCCCCGTCGGCACCGCTTCAATTGGCAGCCGAATCGGTTGCTTTATTCCCGTCAAGCACGTATGAAAAAACGACAACTGGTCATCAAACCACATCCGTCGATGCGAAGATGGCTCATGTCGGCGGCGAGCCTTAACCCGCACCAATTTTCCCAATCCCACCTCAAGCATGCCCGTATAAGTCAACACCTGGCGCTCGAAATACGCGATTGTCTTCTCCGTCATTTGCGCCGCATCGAACCGATCCTTCTCATCCCGTTCGAATGCAAACTCTCGAACCCGATTCTTCATGATCGCGTCCGGCAAATAAGTAAACGTCAGACAATAGTCATTCTCATAATGCGCGCCCTCTGCACGGTACTGTCCGCGCCGCTCATCCTCGATCGCACGTGTCACCGCGCCCGGAAACGCCCCATCATCCTTGTACGTTACCGACTCATTGCGCAAAGTGGTTGAATGGAGCATCCAACCGCCTTGCAAGCCCTTCACCATCGTCGCAACGCGCATCCGCAACACATTCAATTCGGCAGACGAAGCACACTGCGTATCCGGGCCTCGATACTGAAACGTCGCCATCAACTCTCCACCCTTCCCAAGCACCACACCCGACCGAATTACCGATTCCCAACGCAGCAAATCCGGAAATCCCGCCCGTTTAGTCCTGAACTCAGGATGAAAAAAATCAACAGCGCCCATAAATAAAACCCCTGGTCACAAAAACCATAAACAACAAAAATTAACCCGCGCCCAACCTGCGAGCACAAACGCCGAAGCGTCCCAGCTAAGCCAGAACATCCAAGTGCACTTTTGCAGCAAAAGCCCGCTTTACCCGTCAGATGTAATCTTTTACTTCCGGATGCTGTATCCCAAGATCGGGCTTTGCCGCATAAAACTTTCGGTAACGGAATTGGCGTAGCACAACAAGGACCATAAACGGATCGGCTTTAAAAGCTTCGCGCGCCACCCACAAGACAGCCACCCACAAGACAACCGGAACAATCACAGTGAGCCCATAAAGGATTCCGAATCCTCTAAACATCACCACGCCGACCAGCAGCAGCGTCATACCACTGCTGCCGACCAGCATTCTGTCGCCGCCGAACCATGAGATTCGGCGCAATAGCGACTTGCGGATAGGCGAACGAACCATTAGCAGGCCATGCCGCCAAACGCGCTAAACGCGAATGACAGAATGCCCCCTGCCGCCAACGTGATGCCGACAATCGAAACGACGGTCGCCACCTTTTTCAGCCCATCCGTCATTTCGCCGCCGAAGATCACGCCCATCATTCCGCCGAATGTGGCCAGAATGGCAAAACCGAACAAATATTTGCCAGTAAGAATACTGACCAGCTTGCAGATGCCGTTTCCCAGCTCATCCCCGTTCGCCGCAAGGGCGCCAGTGCTCGCCAGGCCCAACCCGACAAGCAAAGCCACCTTCCCGATCGCAATGGCATTCTTTTTCGACAACAGCGTTCCTTTAATCATTTTTCTGCTCCTTAAAGTAAACAAAACAATATTGCTATCATTAACTACGAATATTGGGCGTTATCAACACGCAGCGAACGCCCGGTCATACTCTTCTTATGCCCCCCTTTGGCCGAGAGCCTTTTCGATTTTCTTATCGGTCTTGTACTGGCCCAATGCATACACCGCCCAAATCGTTGCTGGAATCCAGCCGATGAGAGTCAATTGCAGAATCAGACAGATAACACCGGCAATGGGACGGCCTATCGTGAAGAAGGTAAGCCAAGGGAAAAACAGGGAAATAATCAAACGCATATGCAAAACCTTTCAAGTGTGGTTATTAACAGATAAAACGGTGCGACTTCGTATTGCAATTTATAATGGTTTGCGAATTAACAATCTGAAACGATTTTCCCCGGCGCTTTTCTCACGAACCGCCACCAGTAAAACCAAACGCCGCCTGCAGCAACCACCATCCAGATCGCCAACAGCGTATAAAGCAACGCATGTGATAGCGGCGAACACTCATAGCTGACGAAAGTCCGATCCACAAACATCCGAAACCAATCCATCGTATTCCCCCTCACAAAACCTTCTCCACCAGAAACCGCTCTGTCGCAGACTCGTATCCCGTCACGCGCACGATCTCCTCGACTCTCCGCCCATTATTCGTCCGCTTCAAAAACACCGCGTAATTGACAGCCTCTGCAATTAGAATTCGTTGCGGCGACTGCGAAACCTCCTGAATCAATTGATCCATCCGCGTCAGTCCGCCGTATGCCGAATTAGCATGCACCGTACAAAACCCGCCCGGATGCCCCGTATTCCATAACTTCAGCATCTCTAACGCAGGCCCACCCGCACGCACCTCGCCCACACTGATCCGATCCGGACGCAAGCGATTCACCGCCGACGAAAGCCGCGCCAACGAAGTCCATTCCGTCGCCCGCAAAAAAACCCGGTTCTCCAAACTGCACTGCAACTCCCGCGTATCTTCCAGGATCAGCATCCGCACATCCGGGCAACGAATCGAAATCTCATGCAACAACGCATTACAAAAAGTCGTCTTACCCGTACCGGTCCCGCCAATAACCAGAACATTCAACTTCCCGGTTATCGCAGCGCGCAAAATCTCCGCCTGATCGAACGTCATCACCGCCGCACGCACATAATCGTCCAGCGTATAAATCCGCGTCGCCTTCTTCCGAATTGCAAATATCGCTCTTTCCGTTACCGGTGGCGCCACACCCTCAAACCGTGACCCATCCAGCGGCAACTCGCCCTCAACAAACGGATTCTCCTTCGACAGCTCACCATTCAAAGCCGACGACACCTGAGACAAAATAACCATCCCCGCATCCGCCGACAAATCGCCCACTCTCGCCATGCTGCCGAACCGCTCCACCCAAAGGGAGCCGTCATCATTCAACATCACCTCAACCACATCCGGATCTTCCAGCGCCCCCATCACCAGCGGCCCGAGCGCTTCCCGCAAGCCAATCAGCCGACGCTCGGCCAATTCTTCCTGAGACCCGTCCACAGCATTCGAAATAATTTCAGACATATAGCTTTCACCTCTGTAACCGACTCAATTCTTTTGCAGCAAAACTCCAGGTTAGTGCATTACTCATTATTTTATTGCATCCACCGTTTCGGCAATGTATCATTATTTACATGAATTAATCAACAGCATGACTCAGGGAAAAAACATGCAGTCTAAAACGAGCCAAACAATCGCCCAGTTAACCGCCGCCAGCATCCTATTACTGGCATGCAGTTTCACCGCACAGGCGACTTACGTTATTGTCGATGACGAACTGATGCCCACCCCTGCGCCTGCGCAGACGACCATTCATTACACTATCCCATTCGCCAAAGACCGCAGCCCTCTTGTCCGCGATGGGCGCAACGCGCTCGACGCCATCATCCCGCAAATGCGCGGTGATCAAACCATACGAATAGTCGGAAGACCGGACGCCAATATCTACGTCCAGGGCAAACTTGCCCAGCTCGCCAGCAACCGCGCAAACATCATGCGCAACTACCTTATGCATGCAGGCATTTCCGGCAACAACATCAGCATCGACGTAGACAACACGCCCAACCCGCAAGCAAATGGCAGCCTTTACCCGAGCGATATTTACATCACCCGCCAGTCAGACAATCGCGGACAACAAACCTACTTCCCCGCCAGCCAGACCCAACCATCAACGGGAATGCAGCCCTACACCCCGCCCGCGCCTGCCCCCGCCGTCCAGTCCCTGTACACTCCAATGCCGGTAACGCAACCCGCTTACCAGCAACCATATATACCGCAACCCGCGCCGCAGACAGTCGCGCCCGCCACGCAACCCATCGCATTCACCAACGCCGACAAAATCGCTCGCGAACAAATCGTCCGCTACATCAGTCGCGCTGCGCAAACCGGTCAAATGGACCCAATTGCCGCCCTCAAGATGATCCAGATTCTCTCGGGTGCCGATAACACCACACCGCAGGCAATAAATGCCAGTGCCCCACAATCCAATAACCAATTCGGCATCGCCGCTGCAGGCAGCGCACCCCGCCCGCAAGAATGGATGCTTACTCCAGACAAGACGCTTAAAGCCAACATCGAGACTTGGCTTGCCGGTAACTACAACTTGCAATGGAACAGCGCCGATCCTTATCACATCGGCCATCAAACCATCCTGACCGGCGACCTCCTCGAAACCGTAGACAAAGTGGTTACCGCCGCCGGCCTGAGCATGTCAGTCTCGCAAAAAAACCGCATCATCTACATCAACAACAAATAACATCATGGGCACACACACAACCATGTCAGCCAAAACACTCGCAACGCGATTCACCGTGAACACAGCCGGGCACAACCTCGCCAGCCCCCGGCACATCCAACCAACCCGGCGCCATGCGCCGGCCTGCCCGGCGATTCGCCGGAGCAGCCTGAAGACAGTCGTTCAATTCCTGATCGCAATGACATGCATCGGCCAGCATGCAAATGCCCAAGACCTTTTTGGCATAACGCCAACCCGGCCCGCCCCGGCGATACTTACGGCCACCGCCTCCCCTGCTGTCAATACGCTTGACATCACGCCGACTGATCCGAGCAAACAGCGTGATCGCAGCGCAAACGATCTTGGCATTACCCCACTCATCGACACCTGGGAAATTACCCCCGGCGCCAGTCTCAAAACCACCCTTGTTCTCTGGTGCAAAAAAGGCGGTTGTGCCAGCCTTGCCTGGGAAATCCCCGGAAACAAGGATTACGTGTTCGATCAACCCGCGACCTTTAGCGGCTCCTTCGGTAAGGCCGTCTACGATCTTGCTGAGAACATGAAAAGCATCCTCCCTTTCAAGCCCGTCTATTTCACCGGTAACCGCATCTTGCGAATCACCGTTCCGACCGGAGCAAACTAATGAAACTCATCGCCACCTTTCTAATTACCATCTTCGGCCTCTCCGCGTGCGCCACCAATACCATGCGTGAAACGAGAGAAACCAATCGCCAGATTACCGACGGCGCCCAGCAGAACCTGGATCAACTCAATCGCACCATCGGCACTCAAAAATCCAAAACCATCGAAGAAGTTCACGCGAACTGGCTTGGGGGGCACATGATCCAAACCGCCATCGCCCTGCCGCCTGCCTTTAGCGAGAACATTACTCTCTCGCAAGACTTCGAAAATGCACAAGCTCTTGCCGACTGCCTGCAAAACTGTCGTGAAATGCCCGGCATCCCCGTTGTTCTCGCGCCCGAAGTCGGCGGACAAGCTCCGCAAACGGACGCATCCGCCAGCAATCCACCCCCCCCTATTGTCCCCGGCCTAAGCGCCATGCCCGGCCCGCCCGGCGCCCCTGTCCAGCCCGGCATTAACGCGGGCGGCCTCGGCGCGAACGCCGGCCTCCAACAACCCATTCGCTTACGCTACAAAGGCACTTTTACCGGCCTTCTCAACACCATTGCCAATAAACTCGGTGATGCTCGTTGGAAATATAGCGACGGTAGCATCCACTTCTACAACCTCGAATCTCGTACCTTCGTGATCGATGCCATTCCTGGAAACAGCAATACCAGCGCCGGCGTATCCGGCGGCAGTAGCGGCGCCAGCGGCAGCAATAATGCCGGCAGCACAGGTGGCGGAGCCAGCGGTGGTAGCAGCAGCGGAAGCGGCCCGTCTACCAGCATCAGTAGCAACATCGCGTTATGGGACGACATCAAGAGCATGATGCCGATCATCCTCTCGCCCAGTGGAAAATTCTTTCTTTCGCCGGCTATGGGCACCATCACCATTACCGACAAACCCAAATATCTCGACCGTGCCGCCGAAAAAATCGCCGACTTGAATCACATTCTGTCCATGCAGGCGCTGATCCAAGTCAAGGTCTATAAAATCACTCTCAACCAGGGCGACCAATACGGCCTCAATTGGAATCTGATCTTCAATAACTTATCCAAGACGACCGGATTAACTTTTGCCAATGCTTTCCCAACACAAGGCAATACGGGATCTTTTGCGATCAACATCCTGAAAACCGCGGGAGATAGCAATCCCCACTCCAATTTGGCTCAAATTGCCGGGTCGCAAGCCATGATCAACGCCCTCTCCACGCAGGGAGACACCACGTTGCTCACGTCATCATCCGTTACAACCACCAATAACCGCCCCGCGCCGCTAAAAGTCGGCAACACTATTTCCTACCCTGCCAGCAGTAGCACAACCACGACTGCAAACGTAGGTTCCACCTCCGCCGTCATTGCCGCCACCATTCAGACTGGCTATATCATGACCGTCCTTCCTCACATCATTGACGATCGGCGCCTATTTCTCCAGTTCGCGATCAACTTGAGCAGCAACACCATGGACGTGGAAACCAATCAAGGCATCACCACCAAATATCCCAATCTCGCCACCATTGATTTGCTCCAGCATGTCGCCCTCAACTCTGGCGAAACGCTGATTCTTTCCGGGTTTGAACAAACCAATGGCAACCTGAACCAGCAAGGAATAGGCAGTCCCAGCAACTGGCTTCTCGGTGGCGGGATCAATGCCTCGAAATCCAAAGACATCATCATTGTCATGATTACTCCAATCATTGCCGAACAAACACATTAAACAATTCAGCAGTACAAACTAGCAGCATTTTTAACTTTAAGGGAGCAACACAATGAGAGACATGATCGCATTCGTAATCGTCGGCCTACTGAGCCTTGTCGGTCTTGCATGGGCTGGCCAGCAGGTTTATGCCAGCATGCAAAATACCAAGGTTGCTAACTCCGTTGCCGATGTTCAGCTTCTCGCGACCAACATCCAGGGCATGTACAACACCACCAATAATTACAGCACCCTCACCAATACGGTTGTCCTCAATGCCAAAGATGCCGCTCCGGCGGAAATGATCGTCGGCGGCGCACTAGTTGATCAATGGGGCGGCGCAGTAACCATCGTGCCCGGCACCACCTGGTCCTATGCGGCAACCCAGTTCGGCATCTCGATCACGCCGCCGCAAACCGGCTGCACGAAAATCCTGTCCTCGATCAAAGCCACTGCTTATTCGGTCACCGGCAACCCGTTCCAGACTTACCCAGTCGATCCCGGCACCATCGCCGCAGATTGCGCAGCCCATCCCGGCGCTGCCCTCAAGATTCTCTTCAACTAACCCGCATCATTTTTAAGCACAAAGGAGCAAGAAAATGAGAGACATGATTGCATTCGTAATCGTCGGCCTACTGAGCCTTGTCGGCCTTGCATGGGCCGGCCAGCAGGTTTATGCCAGCATGCAAAATACCAAGGTTGCCAACACCGTTGCCGACGTTCAACTCCTCGCGACCAACATTCAGAGTCTGTACAGCGCCACCAACGATTACAGCACCCTCACCAACACGGTTGTCCTCAATGCCAAAGATGCCGCTCCGGCGGAAATGGTAGTTGGCGGCGCCCTGACAGACCAGTGGGGCGGCGCAGTAACCGTTGTTCCAGGCACATCATGGGCTTATGCGGCAACTCAATTCGGCATCTCGATTACGCCGCCACAAACCGGTTGCACGAAAATCCTGTCTTCCATTAAGGCCACCGCTTATTCGGTCACCGGCAACCCGTTCCAGACCTTCCCGGTCGATCCGGGCACGATCGCAGCTGATTGCGCAGCTCATCCCGGCGCTGCCCTCAAGATTCTTTTTAACTAAAAATGGCCCGCATCCTCACCATCGGCAAACGCCGATACCTTGCGGGCATGATCTGGCGCTCACTCGCTGAGCGACCAGATAAACAGGATCTGCGCGACGAAGCCGAAAAACTGGGCGCGGATTGGTACGCCTTGCGCCCGGTTAGCGAAGAGATCATCCAGGCCGGATTTTGCCCGGCTTCCGAAAATCTCAAAGCCCCACCGCGCAAGATTAGCTCGCTGGCAGCAACCGCTGCCGCCATCCAGCAAGAACCTTGGCTCGGCATCTTCGAAATCGCCGAGAACCTTTACTGGTATATCGCCGTCCGTGACGGTCACACCATCCTGCCGAATGGCGACATCATCGGTACACAGGCAGATGTAGACGAAGCCTGGGCCGAACATGCGGGCTACAACGACTGGAATCAGGTCAACGGAAACCTGGACGACCTGATCGCCTTGCTGGACAAAGCCAAAGCGCTCAAGAGCAAATACAGCAAACCGGTTTACATCAAACCGCTGTACGCGCCCCCACTTTCTCCCGTTCTCATTGGCGGAACACTCGCCGTCATCGGCATCGTCGTGGGCGGCGCCTACTGGTGGCACGATCTCAACCAGCAAAAAGAACACGCTATCGCCGCACAATTGGCCGCAACCCGACAAGCCGCCGCCGAGGCTTTGCTTATGAAGAAAAAAGCGCCTGTCGTTCTGCCGCCTGCCGTTCTCTCGCAAGCCATGCCCGATGAATGGCTGGCCGCATGTCAAAAAGCCATCGGCCCCACTCCCTTATCCGTTTACGGGTGGGATCTGGCATCCATTACCTGCGCGGGCACCAATGCCACCCTCGAATGGAAACGCAGCGAAGTCGCGACCGTCCAGCATCGCCCTGATGGCGGTCTAAGTCCAGACGGCAACACCGTTACGGGGTCGCTTCCCATCGAGATTCCATCCACCGGCCCGGACAACCGCCAGCCGATGAAGGAAAGCCGTGTCCTATTTCAATCCTGGGCGCAAGCACGCGGATTCGATACCAGATTGACTGAAACCGTCAGTGCACGACCCCCAACACTGCCCGGCCAACAAAATACCGCAGCCGAAGCTGCTCCACCCCCGCCTCCGGAAGCCCAATTCTCGTTGGCTTTACCGTATCCGCCGGCAAGCATGCAATTCGACAGCATTCCCGGCGTGCGCCTGACTTCAATGCGCTTTGACGGCGAAAAATGGAATCTTGCCGGCACCCTATACGGTAAGTGACGGCAACCGAAATAGAACGCAATCAACGACAGAGAAAGCCAATTATGAACATCCAGAATTCAGTAACAGCAAAAGTCCAAAACACGTTGCCCGGAAAGAACGTGTGGCCGTATTTGCGAGCGGCTTTGTTTTCCATTCTCGCCTGCACGCCCTTGATCGCCGCAGCCGATCCCATTCCCACCGTAGACCGGCTCGGTCAACTGCAATCCGAAATTGCCGTCCTGAAAGCAGAAGTTGCCGCCGCCAAGGCGCGACAAGAACTCGCCACCGCGGGGGGACACGCTGGCGGGCCAGCTTTCGCTGCCCCTGCCAAAAGTACCGACTGGTCAACCGATGTTGCTGAAGTCCCCACCATCAAGTCCATTACCGGCACGAACCGGCCAGTCGCTCTCCTTAAATTGCCAGACGGCAACCATGTAAGCGTGCGCGAAGGCAATCAGATAGGCAATTTTACCGTTACACATATCAGCGCCACCGAAGTCGCCTTGACCGATAAGCATAAAAAAACGCTTTCTCTCGGATTCGCAAAATGAACACCGCCATCTCTTTCGATCAAACCGCCCTGCCGCCATTTCCGGAAGAGCTGACCGCTTCCGTCGCCATCGATCACATCAACCGTATTTTCTATGTCGATCGCACCAAACGCAGCACGCCGCTTCTCATGACCTGGCTTGACCGTGCCAATCGTCAATGCGACTTCTCGCAGCTCTATAAGATCGAGCAAGTCGAAATCGATGAAATCGCGGCCCACCATGAAAAAGGCGGGCGCATGGTAGGCGGTAAAAAACCAGAAGATGATATGCATTTCCAACGGAAAGCTTTGGAAATCATCGCTCAGGGCGCACAAATCGGTGCAGCCGATATCCACATCCTGGTACACCCCTCTTTCACCGAGATCCAGCTACGTACCAAAGGCGAATTGCGTGTTCTTACCCGCCACCTCACGCGCGAAGAAGGCCACACCATTATCCGCGCCCTTTGCCAAGGACTCGCCGCCGTAAAAAACACCACCCACAATCCCAAGGAATTCCAGAACGCACAGCTTTCCGGAAAAGAAATTTCACACCTCGGTCTTACCTCCGTTCGCTTGGTGCGCGGCCCGCGTTACCCCGAAGACGAGGATGCAGAATTCGCCATTCTGCGCCTGCAATATCAGCCATCGCACAAACGAAGCAAAGGACAACCGCTCGAAATCCCGCGTAAACCTGCAGGGCAACTCAACCTTGATCGCATGGGGCTCACGGAACTGCAAATTGCCTCTCTCAAGCAGCTTGCCCGTACCCCAAACGGCGTAATCGCCTTTTCCGGCCCGACCGGATCTGGCAAAACCACCGCCCTCTATGAAATGCTCGCCCACATTGCGCGCGAACGGCCAGGGCAGCGCCTTATCACCATCGAAGATCCCGTTGAATACCCCATGCCATGGGCTATTCAAATGGTCGTATCCAACGCTGCCAATGAAGCCGAAACCGGCGATGCATTCGCTGAGCGTCTGCGGACTGGCCTACGCATGGACCCGGACAATATCCTGCTCGGCGAACTGCGCGGCTCCGACTCTGCAGCCGCCGCCATCAATGCCGCCCTCACCGGTCACCAAGTCTGGACAACCATCCACGTCAACGATCCCTTTATGGTTATCGACCGACTCGAATTCATGGACAGCGCAAAACTGCCGCGCAAAGTCACCTGTGATCACAAAATCATCCGCGGGCTGGTCGCTTTACGCCTCATTCCAATTCTTTGCCCAAAATGCAGCCAACCGCTCGCGAACAAGCTGCATGAAATGCCGGAGGGCCTGATCGACGCCCTGCTCAGCTACGGCAGCATCCGCAATGTCAGAGTGTGCGGCCCCGGTTGTGATCATTGTGACCAGGATGGTCATATCAGCAGAAGTGCCGTGGCCGAAGTTGTCGTAACCGATGCCAATCTTATGAGCGACTTTATTCAGCATGGGACCGGAATTGCGCGACGCAATCACCGCAACAAAGCCGGCGCCGACAAATCTCTGCTTGAAAACGCCGTTATCAAAGCGCTTGCTGGTCAATGCGACCCACTCGACATCGAAAAATACGTTGACGTCATCACGCCCAAGGGAGTGGACAATTGAGCATACGCCGCAAGAAATACACCTTAAGCGAAAGAATGCGTCGTCGCGCCTTCAATTGGAAAGTTCGCCAGGGACTGTACCGCCATTTGGCAGTTCAGGTTGGCAATGAACGCCCTCTCACGCTTGCCATGGAAGATTTCCAGAAACGCCTCAAGCGGCGCGGGAAAACAGATACAGCCAAAGTTCTCGGCGACATGGTGCGCCGCCTCAAGAACGGCAACACGCTTGCCGAAGCCCTAAAGTCGTGGGCGCCGCAAGATGAAATTATGGCACTCTCCTCCGGCGAACTCGCAGGTGCCGGAAAACTCGCCGAATCCATCGAACTCCTGATCGACTCAAAAGAACGTGTCCAGCGCGTCACTCGCGCATTCCGTTCCTCTTTCCTGAATTCGCTTATCTACCTCATCGTTATTTACGGTTTCCTGTACGCCGTCGGCGTCTGGGTTACGCCTTCGCTGACCGCCGTCCTCCCTCCTGAGCGCGCGCAGGGCGCCTCTGCCTTGTTATTTTCACTAGGCGATTACTTCACCAGCCTCTGGTCTGTCGCCCCGCCGGCCCTTTTCGGCATTATTGTATTCCTCGCCTTCAAATCCCTTCCTACCTGGACGGGAAAATGGCGCCGGAAGGTTGAACCGGTATTCCCCTACACCTTCTACCGCAGCATGGAAGGCTATAAATGGCTGCAAGGCTACGGCTCATTGCTTCAATCCGGTATGCCGGAAACCAAAATTCTTGCGCGCCAGTGCGAAACCGCCACCCCCTGGCTTAGGGAACGCCTCAACGCCACCAAAGACCTGATGGAAAACGGCAGTAGCCTTTCCCAAGCCCTGACCGCAACGGGTTACGGCTTCCCGAGCCTCGATATGATCGACGATATTGAATCGATGCAAGGCTTCCCGGACTTCCCGGTCAGGGTCACAAAATTAGCCGGCCAGTGGGCCGACGACATCGAACGCGAAGTCATCGCTAAGGCCATGCTCATCGGCACGATTGTCGAAGTATTCATGATGGGCATGATGGCCTTTCTCTATGTCGCCGGCCAAAGCATGTCATCGCAAATGACGACCAGCATACCCGGCATGTAAGCCGTAAACCGTTAACGCAATCACTTCAATCGAGCCGAAGACAGAAAACAATGAGCCTCCGCGAACTCCCATTTTTCGACCTGTTCGTCACACCAGATCCCGCCGATGCCTGGTACAAAGAAACGCCGGGATCATTTGACCGTAAACCTGTCCCAGCCGCCGATCGCGCAGAAATCGAAAAACTTTATACTTTCCTCAAAGCCCAGGCTACTGGCGAATTCAAGGTTGACTGGAAAGAAGTTAGATACCGTGTAGAACGGAGAAATATCGTCTCCAATTATGCCGCAGGCGAAGTCATCTTCGTATGCCGTCGCTTCCTTATTCGTCCTGACGGGCTCATCACGCTTGGCGTGCCATCAGCCCTTGTCAATAAACTACTGGACCCTACTGTCCGTGACGGACTTATCGTCGTTTTTGGTGGCGTAGGCACTGGCAAATCCACCGTTGCCGGCACGCTTGTCAAGGAACGGATCACCTTACATGGCGGCGTCGCCTGGACCATAGAAAACCCAGTCGAAGCGGATCTCTCTGTCAACGACGGTCGCGGTATCATTTACCAAACCGAAGTGGGCAACGAAGATGAAGTGGGTGGTGAAATTGTCAAAACCCTACGGTCCTCACCCAACCTCATCTACATCGGAGAAATCCGCAAGAACAGCGCGGCTCTTGAGGCCGTGCACGCTGCCACCAGCGGCCACCTTATCGTCACCACCCATCACGGCAACAATGTCTCCACGGGCCTCGCCCGCCTTGCCGAAAAATCAGGATCAGCTTCCTTTCTGGCCGACGCTTTGCACGCCGCCATCCACCTGGATCTCAAACCGTCACCCTTCGACAATAAAAAACTCCGCCTCACCGTCGAGCCCCTATGGGTCACGGGCGCCGACAACGAAGAAGGCATTCGCACAACCCTGAGAAAAGGCGATTTCCACCTCCTCAAGAACGATATAGAACGCCAACGCCGACTCTTCCAGGAAGGGAAACTATAACTATGATGTACGCCCTGCTTCCCTTTATCTTCGCCGTCTTCTGGACAGGGCTCAACGCCGTCCAGTCCACGCAAAATGCCAACAGCACCCCGCCGGCAACGCAGATTATCGCCAATACCAGTGGGCAAAGTTTCTACGCCTACCGGAACGCGGTACTCACCTACTCAATTGCTCACCCCGCCACAACCGGAAACATCGCAACCGGTAGCCTGACCCTTCCCCCCGGTGCGCTGCCTTCCGGAATCGGCAACAACATTGCCACCAGCGGAAACGGTCGCATCGTCTACGCATGGGCCACGCTCCCTCCCAATGTCGTCAACACGCTCGTTCAGGGGCTTCAAGGCGATCCCAGCATTGGCACCGTCAACGGAACACAATGGATCTCCCCCGTCTACGGCCCTCAGACAGTAACTGTACCTAATTACGTTCCTAACGGTGCAGCACTTTCCATTCAAAAAATAGGCAACTAAATCATGAATGCAATCTTCGGCGTCGTCGCCGCCCTCATCCTTTCCATGCTCTCCCTGCCCACTCTGCTCAAATATCAGCAAGTAGGCATCGACAACACCAAGATGTCCGTCACTGCCCAGCAATGGAAGCAAGTCAGCGACGCCACCCAACAATATGTCCAAGCCAACGCCGCCGCCATTGAGGCCGTTGCCACTACAACCACACCCGCTACGATCACCGTAGCCATGCTCCAAACAACCGGCTTCCTGCCCACAAGCTTCAGCAACACCAATCCTTATGGCCAAACCTGGACCGCCGAAACCCTGCAGCCCGCAGCCGGGCAACTGCAAACAATCGTCTTCTCGCGTGGCGCCGCCACTATTCCAGCTATCCATATAGCCAAAATTGCTACCCTCGCCACCTCGCCCACTGGCGCACAAGGCGGATTCGTTCCCTACGCCAACCAATTCGGCCCCACTACCGTTACGACATCGGCTCAAGGCTCCAATTGGACACTCCCTCTCGCCGGCTACGTCCAGGACGGTCCAGGACATTTGGCAGCGCTGCTTTACTACAACATCAACACGCAAACCAACACCTACCTGAATCGCAACGCTTTTCCGGGCAATCCCGCACTCAACACCATGAACACCGCCATCAATATGGGCGGGAATTCGATCACTAGCCTGACGCCGATCTCTGCCGCGCAACTGGCGGATTCACCTGTTGGCACAGGCAATTGCGCGAACAATGGCGATCTCGGAAGTGGCCCGAACGGGGAGGTCGTATCTTGTGTGAGTAGCAAATGGAAGGCAGCCGGCTCTTCTTACTGGGGTGATCCCGCTTCGGTAGGCACTAACACACCGACTCAGGCACAACTAGATACTGCACTAGGCGTTTGCACAAACACCGCTCCGCCGAAGGGCCGTGTTCACATGGTAACGGGCGCTTCTGGCCAGCCACGTCCTTATGTCTGCGATGGTGTTGATTGGCAACCCGTCGCAGTAGACCTCGCCGGCAACCTAACCGCCACCGGGCTCATAAAATCCAGTATGTGGCAGCCCACTACCGTCGTGACCGAGAACACTTCTGACGCTAATTGTGTAGTCGCCGATCCCACTACTTGGGGCAGAACGGCCAAAGACGCGAATGGCTTGATACTTTCTTGCCAATCCGGCGTTTGGATACAAAATGGCATAAAGTCTGGTGGTGGAGCTAGACAACTTTGGTTGGCTTTAGCAGGACAAACCATTTCTTGCTTTGGCAATGAATTTTATAACACGACCTTTTATGCGACTGTCGATCAGAACGGCAACCTATTTTCAAAAATCGTGGTATGGAATTCGCCGATTGGTATTAGCGATACAGGATGGGTGGCGGGCGGGTTCGCTGCGAACCTTTCTACGGGCTTAACTTACCTTAATATGACGGCTTCGCTAGGCGGAGTAGTTGGGCAGGTTTTTAGCCTTCATGGTTATCAGGAACAACATATAACATGCACGGCTGGCTGGAATTAACCACCTTTTTATCGAGAAGGCCGATACCTCGGCCTAGTGCGGCGAAAAAAATAAATGCCCTGTAGGCTTGTTTGCGAGCTTCAGGTAACTGGGCGAGCGGTTTGCCATGCCGTTATGTGATGTTGGAATACCACAGTTTTGCCGCGCGGTAGTCTTGCCAATCCGGTGTGTGGGTAAGCCAAAATCAGTTGGGTAATATTTCATCGAGCGGTTGGATAACTACGAACGGCTATTTTGATCTCGGATGGCACAAAATCTGCCTATTATCCGGTGGCTATATGCCGCCGCAATCAACCCTTCCGACGGTCCTCTATCAACAATATGTTGGGCCAATAGCAGGACCTAATGGAGCCGGTCGATATCAATGGCAGGCATTCATAAACGGAACTGGCAATCAGATTTTGTATTATTGCTATTCGTAACCTGCGTTCCGTCCTATTGCCAATCCGGCGTTTGGGCGAAATCCTATAAACCGAACATTGTTACCGTCACGTCGCCCGCCGCGATCTGCGTCAACGCATCCGGATACAACGAGTCCACTTTTGCGTATTGTCCGGCGGGGTATAAAGTGACCGGTGCCGCATACATTCAGTCCACCTATTGTGGATTCGGAACGGCCTATGGAGTAGCGAACATCAGCGTGCAGTCAACCTATGTGCAAGTGTGGCCGCCGGACTACCCATCCTACGGATTCGCAGCAGTTGCGATATGCTCAAAGTAGCCTGTCATCTTGCCAATCCGGCGTGTGGCGCAAATCATCAGGACGCGCCGTTGGCGCTATAGATTCCAATCATTATTCTTGGATCGGCGGATATCTTTGCGTGGAAATCGTCAACGCCACAAGCGGTGCTCATATTAAATGGCTGTGTAGCGGTATTGTTTACTGAGCGCCGCCGTCATCTTGCAAAGATCATCATCCCCAGCAGTTGTAGGTATAGAAGACCCACGCCCACGTCGCGGCCCACCCTTGGCCGGTATAGAATGACTGCGCGTTATAACCAGCTTGGCAAGAGCAAGAGCCTGTTGCGGGATTGATAGTGACGCACGTTCCAGCACCTCCTCCACTCGGGAATTGCATGGCATAGGAGCCGCCATACAACATCGTCCCGGAGGCTTTGACATAGTATCCTGCCGACGCACAGTAAAGCGTCGCGCCCGTTCCGTTCGGCCCAGCTATAGATGAGTATGCAAGAGACCCGATATTGGAGCACGCTGAACCAGCCGTCGACGAAGGGATAGTGTTCTGTCTTTTCCAAACGCCGGATTGGCAAATAGCGATGGTCAATTCCAACACATATGCACTTCATACCCGACAGACCCGACATCTTGCCGACAGTATGTTGCCTTGGATATTACCGAGTCATTGAAACCGGCTGGGCACGAGTACCCGCCGGTTTTTGGATTTGGCGACCAACGCCAATCAAACGCGGAGCCTGTTCCGCAAACCGCGTAGTCGGGTGCTGCCGGATACGAATACATTCCGCCAAACGTACCGCCGCCATGTTGCACCCACGCTCCCCATGCTCCGTTTTGCTGGGTTCGTTCCCAGGAGATTCCATTTAAAGGTCCAGTCATAACGGATGCCCGCTGGACGGCATAGTAATTGCCCGTGTTGTAGTGCCGCATAACTTCGACGAACAGCCAGTCGCCCACCGGTGCGTTCCCCAGTCCCGCCCCGTTATAACAACCGCTCGTTTCTAATGTATTGAGATCACCAGTGTATGGCTGACAGAAGTCCTGTTTCCGCCAAACCCCGGATTGGCAAGCTCATTGGCATCTAACGAAGCTATAACCCGTGATGTTGAAGGTGTAGGTATTGCCTGGGACGTCCCATTGCGTGTAATAGAGTGTTCCAAGCCTTGTATGTCCCATAAAATTTATCGATCCAGAGTTTTGCCTTCCCCAGCATACCGACCCGCTAAGTGGGTCGTTGCCTACACAATAAAAATAACTATCGATACTGACGGGGTAACTATTAGGGATGGTGGCCGTTGCGCTCCAACATTGAGACCCGCCCTGTGCCTTCGCCCAGCTCCCGGATTGGCAAGATCACCGCACAAAACAAAGCCCACCGAAGTGGGCTGCTTATTCAGAGGCTGAGAGATGACCCTCGATCATATTCTGGAGGTTCGCTCTGCTGCAGGTATGCAACACCATCTCGATAGTGAAATATAACCATCTGCTTTATTGCTGGTTTGTCCGTCAGGTCACGGATATTGTGGATTGCAATATCACCTCTGCCAAGCGACTGTATGGCAAACTTTCCATCAGTCCAAAGGATCGTCCCAGTATATTGGCCATCCTCTGTATCCACCGATTTGATGTTCTCAGGTTGATTCGAAGCCAAGTAAGCCAACATGTCTTTATCGAGAGAGCCGTCAGGCTGCATAGCCATCTTGTGCATAGCCAGCCCATTCATCGTTTTTCGGCGATCATCGTCATCGTAGTATGGGGTATTGAACCTTACTCGACTTGTAATGCTGTCGATATCCAGTATGTTTGCCTCGTAGCCCGCTTCCAACCAACGATAGTCGTTTGGGGCACCCCTGGCGTATTTGGAAACGGCGGTGTCATTCACATCCAGGAAGTAAGCAGTCATTTCACCAAGCCTGACTTCAACTAATCTTTCCCGCCACCCAGTCGGCAGTACGGGCAATTCGGGAGAAATGGGATCGAGGTAATAGCCATTTCGTTCGTGAAAGGCTGAATCTTCTCCCAGAGCCACAGCGATCTCGCTTGCGCGGCCAGGATCACGTAACGGGTAGAAATCTATGTCGATAGACATGGCCATCATTTCTGGTGGGGTGTCCATCCTACCAAGAACGGACAAACTGCCAGCGATTACATATTCGTGATGGTGACTGATGGCGTAGGCTGCTTCCAGAGCTTTCCGGACTTCCTCACGCCGCATGGCTTATCTGGCGAATGTACGAGACGAATGGTGCGTTTTGACGCATTTGCACGGCGTAAGGGGAAGATTCTTCAAGTACCGCAGCGGCCTTGGCTGGGTCGTTAAGCAATGCCCGCCATGCATCAATATAATAGGAGCTGCACAATTGCTTTTCTTGCCATTGACGTACCTGCATCATGGCGGAATTCACCACTTGAGGGGCGAGTGCCGGATCACGAAGCGCGCGAACCACCGCAACGTGCTTTTGCAGCCGTTTTGCGTTGATTTCCTGCTGTTGTCGTAGCGCTTTCGCGCGACTCGCTTGCAGCTTCATGTCCATCATGGTCTCTTTTCTCTACCTATGCTTCATCATAGCACAGCAATATATTGCCGAATCAACAACCTGTTGTGCAAAACCTGAAACTATGAGTCTTATGATATCCAATAAGTTCACAAAGGACTAGATGTGATAGCGTTCAAACCGCAATCTAAAATTCGACAATCACAACACCTTGAGAACCGGGCCACGAGAATTGTTGCGCGCCATCTCCCCACGAGGCCACCATTCCACCACTTCCATAGCCATTTATCATTGTGGTCGGGCCTCCAATTGAGAAAGAATTCGTGAGCACCGCTGCTCCGATGGCTCCTGGCCCTGTGCCAAAGCCCGGTACATTCGTGCAAGCACCGCCCATGGCTGGATAGACGCCAGTGAATGAAGGCGCCTGCCCGCCAGTGCACTGAAGCGCCGTGCCGAATGATGAGGTGCCGCCTGCAACACCAGTCGACATATTCGCCCCTCCGGCTCCGCCTGGGCCGACCGTAATGGGGATAACCGCGCCCGGCGTCACGCTGACTGGAACGTTCTGCAAGAATCCGCCGCTCGATCCGCCAGAAGTGCCGCCTGCAGTTGTGGCTCCACTACTGCCCCCACCCGCAAGCGAGACAACGACGCTGGTTACACCGACAGGAACAGTCCAGTTCGCCGATGACGTAAAGACCAGCCTGTTTGCTTTGCCGCTAGGTGGGCGCCACACGCCGGATTGGCAAGATCATCCCTAAAGGGATGGTAGGCAATATGCCTCGCCTACGACTGTTTGTATTCCACCGATAGGACCGGTTCCAGCGCTAACCGTACAGCGCCAGCCATTGCCATTTTTCATACTGAAGATTTGATCCATTGAAGTGCCACCATCAACATTTTGGTAACAGCCACCGGATACTACCCGTGATCCACCAGGGCAAGTGGCAGTGCACGCGGCTTCATTCATTCCATTCCACGCGACCGATGATGAGCATATGGCGCTTGTAATGATGTTCATGTCATGGACTGCTGCCGTCGCCACACCCCGGATTGGCAAGATAGCCCACCGCCGCGAAACTATGGCTGTTATGGTATTTTTCGGCATCCTATAACGGCATGGCAAGATGATGGCTACTGCACAAAGCAATTAGCTACCCCGAAAAAAGCGCCTGAAGGGGCATAGAAAGTACACGCGGTGGCGCCACTTGGCGTGGCCTGTTGCATGTAGCCACAGTTTGTAGTGCAGAGCGTACTGCAAGATGCCACAACAAAACCCGCAGGGCAGGATACCGTCACTGACGCCGCTCCCGCTAGTGGACCGAACCAAGCACCCGTTTGGTATGGTGTACCAACACCGCCTCCCCCCATTTTCGTCCAGGCGCTCCATCCTGTTCCCGCTGTAGCCGACTGCTGACTTCTCACGTATGTAACACCTGCTACTCCACCCGTCATGCCTGTTGCCCGTTGGGTTTCGTAATAATTGCCGGGATTGATGTGGCGCGTATATTCGATGAAATACCAGTTTCCGTCTGGAGCATTGCCAAGCCCCGCACCATTAATGCAGGCGTGCGTACCTGGTGTGCCTTCGAGCCAATTCAAGTCGCCTGACCAGGAAGGGCAATCATGCCCAACATCGGTCCACACACCGGATTGGCAAGATGGCCATCACATGTAGCCGGAAACCACAAACCAGGCACTTGCGCTCGTGAAGTTGTGGACTCCATTGTTCGGGATCAACATCGTTGCGCAACTGGCATCCACTCCAGTTGAGATATAAGCCAATGGGATGCCATCGATGTGTGACGACCCGCCACATGATGTGATCTGCACGTTGGCAGCCCATCCCGGAACGCCATAATTCCGCACATCAATCCCGCCCGATGAGGGTAAGCCGAGCCACGTGAGCGTCAGTTGACTCCGTGGCCTTGTCCACGCCCCGGATTGGCAAGTTGGCTAAGACCAGTATGCCAAGCAGGTGATATGTTGATCTCTGCTGGGGACCGTCGGATAGTTGTAACTGTAAATCATCGCCACAACACCCCCTAATGAAAGCGTAATGTTGGGGTACGACCATGCGGCCACAGAGGAGTTTTGACTATACGATCCCGGCACCCAACCAGAATCGGAAACGCCATAAATTGCAATGCGCGTATATGGCTGCCCATTCGAATCAACATATCCGCCGTACCAAACCGTGTACGGCTGGTACTCAGTTGAGGTGCATGAAATTGTTTGTCCCGCAAGTGCTTTCCATAGTTGCGCTTGTCCACCACCAGTTTTAATTCCACTTCGGGTCCACACGCCGGATTGGCAACCTAGTAATAGGCACATGAAGGGCCGTAATTCCAACAAGTGCCCGAATTAGTAATATTCGCGGAAGCGTAGATGTGACAACCATCATTCGCCACATAAAGGGTTTCCGGACTGATGCCATTGCCTGTCCATGCGGAAGTCGAGTAATTACAACTTACCGGGATCATTCCACTTGGACATGCTGCTACCAATGTTCCTGATCCAGCGCAATATGGTTGCGCAGCCCACTGGACATATGATCCTTTTATGCCTGACTTTTTCCAGCTCCCGGATTGGCAAGCCGTCGCACTTGGGGATTAGAGCCACAGGAAATCAGCCCTCAAATCTTTCCAGCCGCAAGCGATAGTCGGGGTCGCTGTAACGGTCATTACGCCACTAGACGGAACAACGTCCGTCCAGCCTCTCGCAACATTGATGCCTTGCCCCGCCACTGCATTGCCCCAGGCGACCCAGCCACCGTTGAGGTATATGGTGAAATCTACCGCCGAACCATGGTTCGCAAAACCTGTCGCCGAAAGGACTGCGTGAAACACTCTGCCTGGAGTCGCCATAAAGGATATGGTAGCGGACCCACAATCTCCGGCATTATTCGTAACCCAATAAGCACCTGGTTGAGGCCCTCCCTTGGCCCACGCGCCGGATTGGCAAGATGGCCAGCATACACAGTCCTAGTATTCGACAATCACTACACCTTGAGTTGCAGCCCAACAATACTGCGACGTACCGTTGCCCCACGATGCACACATTCCACCGCTTCCATATCCATTAATCATGGATGTCGGGCCTCCAATTGAGAAAGAATTGGCGTTTACCGCCGAGCCAATGGCGCCTGGCCCTGTGCCATACCCTGAGACATTAGTGCAAGAACCACCAATAGCCGGATAAACTCCAGAATAAGAACCAGCCTGTCCACCCGTGCATTGAAGCGATGCGCCAAAAGAAGATGCGCCCCCCGCATTCGCGGTTGACATGTTAGCGCCTCCAGCGCCGCCTAATCCGACCGTAATAGGGATAACTGCACCAGGCGTTACAGTAACAGGGATGCTTTGCAAGAACCCGCCGCTCGATCCTCCAAAGCTACCGCCAGCCGTTGTGGCGCCGGTACTTCCTCCCCCGGCAAGCGAAACAACAACACTGGTTATACCAACAGGAACAGTCCAGTTTGTTGACGAAGTGAAGACCAGCCTGTTCGCTTTACCACCAAGTGATCGCCAGATACCGGATTGGCAAGATGGCGAAGATTAGTTCCAACACATGTGAATATCGTAACCTACCGATCCAACGTCCTGTCTGCAATACGTCGCATGAGAGATAACGGAGTCATTGTATCCAGCAGGGCAATTGTATCCGCCCGTTTTGGGGTTCGGTATCCAGCGCCAATCAAATGCCGATCCCGTCCCGCAAACCGCATAGTCGGGTGCTGCCGGATACGAAAACATTCCACCAAAACTTCCTCCGCCGAGTTGTTTCCATGCGCTCCAACTTCCTCCACCGCCAACTTCAGGAGGATTCCCACTGCGTGTATAGAGGTTCCCCGTTGCATAATCACCCGCGATTTGTGTGATGGTGTCGAACGCGCCATGAATAACAAGTAATTGTCCCCAATTAATACCAGGGCCATTTAACGGCTGATCAAAACGATAGGCTCCTGACTTCGTGACTGTGTTCAAATTCGCATTACCAACATAGCCATTAGAAAGGAATTGCCGCCACACGCCGGATTGGCAAGCTAGTCAAAACAGGCCATGGCGCACCAGTGTCCACCGGCTGACGTATTCGCCGACATATACCACAGCGTTCCAGAATTCCATACGTTGCAATCTGCCGGGGTAGCTCCCGACTTTCCAGATAGCGCGCAAAACTTCGCCCACGTTATGGGCCATGTCACAGCGCCGAGTGGGAGAGATACGGAAATTACTCGAACATTACTCGGGGTCAGTTGACTCGCCCATTTTCCAGCGGATCGAACAAACACATCGTTTACATAGGCAGAACCAATTCCGTTCTGAGGTTGGGCGTTATCGGCGCCTGCGCCGTTGCGCAGCACGATACCCCAATCGTCAACCTGGGTTGATAATGCACCGGTCATGGTATCGCCAGATCGCGAAACTTTGCCGCGCCACACACCGGATTGGCAATGCTGCCGCTAGGAATAAGCCCAGAAATGCCGGTTTTATTTAGTAGAGATTCAAGAATCACGACCGGACAATAGCATCTCCATCAGCAAGTCCACTCTACAAGCAGGGAGTATTTTATGCACATCACAACCGTCATGACAGTAAATGTAAACATAGTGTTGTTTGACGAATCCATCGAGCAGCAATACCTGTCCGACGCCCTTCAAAATCCAGACAATTCCGATCATTCTTCAGAAAACATCCAGCAACATTTACGAACACGGCTTGAAAACCAGCGAATTCTCATAAGGGCGATCCTAGAGGCAACTCAGTTAAAGCATCGTTTCCTGCAGGCATTATTTACGCGACATACACAAGCCGTCCAGGGCGAAGGCATTCTTCTTCTTTTCCTCCGTCACGCTGTTTGTGCACTTGGCATGCAAGACCAGTTCTTTCCAAGAGATGAATCGGGCTTATTGTTTGAGGATGAAGTTGAGCTAATACTGGACGAAAACATGATCCGTATTTATCTGGCTGTTTAGGCGGCACAATTAAGTCCGAACTCCTTTTGCCATCGGGCCTCCCCGCTATTTGTTCTTAACACTTTCTCGGTAATTTTGTATCAAGCCATCGCCGCAGCCATTGGATCGACCATGATGATGAAACGCTCATCCACCGCATCGAGGTATTGATCCGGGGGTGGAATCGCCTCGGATTCCCGCATGGACCGAAGGAGATGCCTCAATAGTGAGTCCTGGGCCGACTGAATAGCCGTATCTCTACAAGGGCCATCGGCCACCAAATGATCGAAATCCAACAGCCTCACCAGAACCTTATTTTCATGCTCTGACACCAATGCGGGATAGGGGATAAGGCAATCAAGCACGGCCTGCTTCCCCTTGTGTTTGTTGCCCTCAAGCTTTCTGACAAGCTTTCCTGCTTTCAGGTGCGTGTACCGCTTCAACATCGAGAGTGATTTGTGGCCACTGATCGCCGCGACCTCCATCATGTCGAGTGTCCCGAGTTCGAACAACTTGGACACCGCCTCGTGCCTGAGATCATGAAAGTGCAAATTCTCGATGTTGAGTTTCTGAATCATAAACCGCCAGGTGGATTTGATCCCATTCGCCGTGTACTTGAATACACGCCCATTGGACTTGACCCCAAGGCGAATTAGCGCGTCCCTGGCCTTAAACGAGAGCGGCACATCTCGCTTTGAACCGTTTTTTGTCTCAGGAAGGTGCGCAATCCGCGTTTTGAGATTGAGGTGTTCCCAGCGCAGTCCAAGTATTTCACCTTGACGCATCGCGGTTTCCAATGCGAGCACAACGATGGAATAGAATTCCTGATTGGAATGCCCGAAGCAATATCGCAGGATCTGCCGCTCCTCCCTTGGAGTCAGGCGTCTATCCCGACCGGGCGGGGGTTTCGGTTTCCGGACATTTTTTACAGGGTTGTCGTCGCATAAACCCCACTCAATCCGGGCAATATCAAAAAAATTAGAAAGCAGCGAGAGTTCAAGCCTCACCGTGGACGCCGAAATGGGCCGCTGCGTGCGTTGATTGATAGTTTGTAGCCGCTGGTCTCGGTAAGTCGCAATATCGACGCTGCTGACCTTTCTGACGGTCCGACGCCCCAAAGGAGACCGGGCGATCTGCTGGAGACGGTACTTTTCCTGCTCGTATCCTTTTTTCAGGATGGAAACTTGTGTCCGGTAACGATCCAGGACTGTTTGCATGCTCGTGTCAGCCATGCAAGTCCTTCATTTCCTCTTCAACGGCGACCGCAATGTTGGAGATTGAAACGTTCAGGGCGGTGCAAAGCACCATGATGGTATCGAGCGTAGGGGAGCGCTGCCCCAGCTCAAGCAGCGAAATATAGGTACGGTCAAGCCCCGCTTCGAAGCCCAATATTTCCTGCGACTTGTTGGCTTCCTGGCGTAGCCGCCGAAGGGCTCTGCCGAAGGCTTTATTGTGATTGTTCATGCCAGCCTCAAGAGAGGCCGGAAATTTAGAACATTCGGGCTATTGTCGTCTTCCGCTTATTGTCTGAATGATGGAAATGTTTTTTACTGAACGGCGCTACCATCACCGCCCCTTCCCCAACATCAGCCCACGAATCTGCCCCTTCAAGCCGGCAATCTCGGCCCGGAATCCGTCGATTAACTCCGCAAATTCATCTGCGCCGGAGAATCCCAGATCCTTGATTGACAGCCCCGTTTCCAGATCCACCAGCAAATTTTGCAGCTCAAGAACCACGGACGCCAATTGAGTCTCTAGCCATTGCAGCCGAAGACCATCATCATCCCCTAGCGCTAACCGGTCTACTTCAGCCGCCGCTCCTCGCGCAGCAACCAGACAATCCCCCAAACTATCCGCAAAATCCATTACCCTCTCTTTTGCTGCAAAAGATCATTAACACAACTTTATGCCTCACGGTACGGCACCACATTCTCAGGCTCCGCCTGCACGCCACCCGAGTCGGAACGATTTCCACAGCAGTAAATGTCCAGGGCAGTAATGAATATTCGGCGCAACCTCATAAGCATGGCTGTCACATAAGGGGAGATCGCAGGTTTTCTCGTCTCCAGCCGGGTAATCACACAAATAATCGGAGCTTGCGGCGCACTTCTCGGCGGCGCAGTGTGGGCCAAGGTCGCCGCACAGGAACATCGTTCCACCGTCTTTCATTCGTTCTATGTAGCAGGGCATCGCCTACCACCTTCATGGGCCGTAGACGCCCACCTGGTTAAATCTGACCATTAACCTCGGCCAAAGCAACCAATCTCGTAATCTCGTTAGCAAGATCCACCATTCGTGCGACCTCATTCAGCGCTTTAACCTGACTAATTTCGTTAACCAGCGCCACCAAACGAACGGCCTCACTCATCGCTATAACCCGACCATTATCACCAGCCAACATTACCAGGCGAGTAATCTCATTAAGAGCCCGACCCGCAATCAATCCAACCAACGCATAAATCCAATGCGGGGGAACCTCATCAACCAAGAATAATTTCCCGATCGTAGACCGGTGCGGCCCCATCAGCAGAGCAAAGTCCTTCTGAGTAAATCCCGCAGCCCGAACCGCCGCCTCGAATTCCTGTCCTGTCATAACTTCTCCATATTTCGGCATTTGCGCTGCCATCCCTGGCCAAGATTAAACCCCAATCCGAAAACACCCCGTCTCATCCGACAACCCACCGGGAGGGTGAAAAGGTTTTATGTGTGCACTTTATGAGCCGTTATTCGTGCGCTATTGACTGTACGTCGGGCCAGGCACAAACTTCAAGTCTTCTGGTGGCACCTGCGGGAGTGGTTTCATTTGTTCCCAGTCGAATGGCCAGCTTGTAGCCGTTCGCCGCAGCTGCTTCAATTTCAATTGTTGGAATCCCTGCCGCCAACGTCCAGAGTCCCGCAATTCTTCGCGCCAACTCATTCCGCGTTTCTTCGTCCTGTCCGTAATTGTAAGTGGACGTACACACAGGAACCTTGCCTCCCACCAGGCGCACCGTTCTGCCTCGCCAGCCGGTTACTTCGGCTGGCTGACAAATAATCTTATCCGCTGTTTGGTTTGGGTCGAACATATTCTCTTTTGCTATGACTTGTCGTTCGATGGGGATTTTGCCGCATCCATTTGAAGCTTGGTGATTTGTTCCTGGCTCAAATGTTTTGCGAGTTCGCCCAACTGTATTTGCTTCACAAATTCTCCTTCTCTTACGCCGTCCTCGCGGTTGCAACTGCGGACACAACGTAACGACCAGAGGTATGCGTTCTCATAATCTTTGCGTCTTACGAAGACATGTGCCATGCTCCCTGCGGACGCATCATCACCAGCAGCCCAGGCGCGTTCTAAATAGGCAAGCTGTTGAACGCTATTGATGACGCCTATCGATTCATTCCCAAAAATATTTGCGGCAGCTATAAGAAGCTCTCGGTCTTTGGAGGTTCTAGCTCGCTCAATCACGCTCGATTTCAACTCGGTTTGTAGTGGAACCAATTTTTCTGACCGGCTCGTAAATAGTTCGCGCAGCACATGAGCATCACCAGATTTCGCAGCCTTGGGAAAATACTCATCTTCTGCACTTAACAAGTCATCAGGCGGATAACAAGAACTATGAAATTCTCCTTCACAAAAAGAAGACTTTGCTTGCCGGATAATCGCTAGAGCCGCCACCGGATTGGACTCCGCCTTGGCACGAGCAAGGGTCTTCGCTACCTCATTGGAGCACCCTACAAGCATCATGGCCGCAACGACAATACTTACTATAACAAACCGCATTACTTTCCCCCTTTCCGATTTCGTTTTCGCTAAGCGTCGGCAGGCAAGTCAAGCGCTCGACAAAACACAGCAAGGCGCCCGTCGCTCACCAATATGTACTTTTCCGTCAATCACATGGATAACCCGCCCGGCTTTTCGGGCTCGGACCAGCGCGATCAGAAGGACGGTTTGCTGTGTTTTGTCGAGCGATTGGATTAGTTCGCCATCTAGCTTACGCACCACCTGGTCAGGGTAGAATTTATGAGATTTCATACTCGCCTTTCCGATAGTTAGGTGCCAATGTGCGAATTCGAGCGAATCGGCATATAATTTTTCTTTGCTGCCGTCGCTTCGGCATGCTTCCGTACATCAACCGCATCAAGAACATTTGGCGCGACCATCGAAAACAATACTACCTCCTCACCCTCATCCGCGATCTTCGCGGCTGTATTGAACAAAGCCTCGGCATCCTGGATATTGTGGTACCAAGTGACCACCAATCCTTGATGGGTTTGGCGTGAAAGCACGAAAATTTCTTCTTCTAATACTTCAGGGCTGGGCATGCTCAGATCCTTTCCAAGTTATTTGCACACGTGCGTGCCATCATCACCATTGAACGGCGACAGGGAAAATCCGCCTTTGTCCGCAGTCACAACATAGAGACAGCCTGACGGGTCTTGTGCGATTTGCCCCTGGGCGAGGTGAACAGTGACCAGTCCAAAAGCCATATAGTCCATCTGCCCCTTCCGGCAAGACATTAAAGCGCCGGTCTTTGTCGTGCCCAACATGCCTTCTGGTTGGCACTTATCGTGCCGCTGGATGTTGCCGGCGTTGGCTTGAACAGCTACCAACAACAGGGTCATCAACACTACGTTTTTCACTTCATTCCCTTTACGCTACGCCAGAATCGCTTCTGGGCTGGGCAATCACTACGACCACGCCACTTGGGTCCGTCACTGTATTTGAGCCGTTTGTTCCCATGCTTTCCCAATCAAGCCGATACCAAAACCGATACCGCCTAGCATGGCGATCAGGAGTGGAAAAAACCATGTATTCCAATCCATCACCAACGGGGAAAGACAGGCAATCAAAAGGCAAAGTACGCCACGGAACCCGGCTGTTGGTTCATCTGCGCCTGGGTTAAACAACACCGCCGCGAGTCTTTTCATGTTCATTCCTTTCAGGTTGAATCATCATTGTGTAGGAGATCTACCCCGCCGAAGGCGCGCTCACCTTCTTGACCGATTTCTTAACTTTTTTAGGCGTCGCCACGGCCCCGCCATCTTCCGTCCCGGACTCGCTAACGGCCACCTTCTTCGCCGCAGGCGCCGCTTTCTCAATCTCCGCAACCAGTGTATCCAAATCCTGCTGCAACTTGGGCTCGCCGTAAGCGAAACCCTTGGTGAAGGAAACCTTCACATCAATGGCGGCTTCATTGCGCCCTGCTGCTGCAATCTTGATTACTACGGTATTCTCGTTGATCTCGCCTTGCAAGACACCGGTCGCACGATCGCTGGCGGTCACTTTCCGGTCCTTTGCCGTCAGTGAGCGAAGCGAAGCATTGAACGCATCGTTTTTGTTCATGGCGACAACGAAATGCTTGCTCGCCGGATGATCCGCAGCCTTCTCCGCCATCAAATGCGCCCCCCCTTGAACCACCGCCGCGCAACCAGAGAACAAAAACGAGGAAGCAACACCCAGGGCAATCAACAGTTTATTCATCACACTCTCCATAGATTAATCATAATCTGCAGCAAAACTACCACTTTCCCAATCGAATCATCATTCCCGACCCGATAAATAAATTATAGTCGCGTTTCGCGACTTTCACAAGCATTATTTGTTGCTTTCCATCACTTTTCTGGTAAACCATCCGCCGATTGTTGTCAGTCAGCACCAGCACAATAGCAAGCAATCACCAGGCAAAAACATCATTAGCCAGCCCACAGTTTGCGCCAATCTCTCACATCTTCGTACAGCTCATCCAGAACGGCGACTTGCTCGGCGAACTTCGCGCTCTTTGGGTCTCCTTCCAGTTCGTTAGCTTGGCTACGCATAAAGGCATCGGCTGCGGTTGGTTCCGGGTGGCGAGCCATCAACCAACTGACCGCCAGAAGCGTAGCGTCTTGCCGCTCGCTCATCTGTCCAAGCCGGACATCTAATTCGAGCAGTTTGCGCGCAACACCCGTGTCCACAGGCGACGGGGCCTCGGCGGGGACCTTCAAACCTCGCAGAATATCGCGCTCCCTCGCGAGAATATCGGCCTTCTCTCGCGCCACGCGACCGAGGCGCATCAGGAGCAACTCCTCTTCAAGGGCAAGCTGCCCGCCGAGCTTTTCTGCGAAATAACGGCACAAAGCATGGCGATTGGTGGCGAGGTCGAAGGCCATCGCCACGTCAAACGACGGAATGTGGGTTTCTCGGGATTCCGCGGTATAAGCATCCAGCATAGCCTTGCTAATCCGCCGACCGAGTCGCAAGCTCATGTCCGCCGCGAGTTTCTTACGGTCCACACCACACTCAGCAATGGCATGGCTCATTACCCTGGCTATCTCCTTGCGAGATAGCGCCAGTTGTGCGCTGGCTTCGCCGTCTGTGCGGGCGGTCGTCGATTTTGGTGTGCGAGGCATTCGTTGTCCTTTATGGCAGCCGCTAACCGTACAGGCAATACTTCTCCGTAGCAAGCTGGCTATTGAGGCGGCGTCCAATGACGCGCCATTCTCCACATAAGAATGGTCAACGGGCCAGCAACCGCGACCGTAATGACATAGGCCGTCCTCATATTAAGCAAGTCTTCATAAACACTTGAATCGCTAGGGACGATATACCCAGCGACAAAATATAAAAGCGCGAGGGCTCCAAATATGCCGTTCATGACGGATGCGAACATGCCTAGTTTCGGTGGCCAAGGCATATTGGCTGATAACAGAATTTTTCCAGCAAACAGGATACCCAGGATCGCTGTCAAAGAGGCCATCCCGAGGATCACTGCAAATATGTCAATGTGCATAGCATTTCCTTTCCTATGTTTCTATCACAAACCGCAAAGTGCGGCGCAGGTATTCAAAGCCTTTCCGGGTAATCGGCCACTCCTGCAAGATGTCGCCTTTGGCGTCCAACACATCTACCCACAGGTTTTCCAGCTTGTCGCCAGGCACACCCGCGAGGTGCCCAAACGCTTCGAGTCTCCGTAACGTTAGGAGACAACCTCTCAGCGGGTCTTTTGGGAACGTAGTAGCAGAGTAATGAACCAAATCATCCCCTCGCATGCGCACCGGTCTAAGCGCATGGGCGCCAGGGGCTAAACGCTCGGCGACAATGGTCATGATTTTTGCTTTCCATTAGATAGCGCCGGCAACAGCGTTACAAAGCTATCGGCTGTCACATTACACAGGGCCACAGCACCGCCGCGCCGAAGAAGGGCCGCAGGCTCCGTCAAGTCGGGATTATCTTGAAATTCAACCCAATCCAACTTAACGGATGCCACTGGTTCACAAACGCCATCAGCAGTCAGCCAATAAACACCGCCTTGTGCCACCCGCGTTTTCAGTGCCTGTATTTCATGTTCGTCCATCGGTATGCGTCCCTTCCTTATTGTGTGCGTTTCAGCAAACCACACCACAGAAAAACGCGCCAGGATTCAACACCCTGAAATCGCGCATGGACACCGTGGGAAAACCCTCGTGCCGTGCTACCAGATAAAACTCACCATCGTAAATCTGCAATTCCCTGAACACCACCGATTCCTCAACCGCAATCGCAACGATCGCCCCCTTCGCCACCGGCTCGCCGGTATCGAATTGAACAACATCCCCCTTAATCAGCGCCGGCGCCATCGAATTATCCGGCACGTGGCACGACTCAAGCGCATTCACATGCACCGGGCGTAGCGAACGCAACTTGCGGATAAGGCTTAATGTGGTACGATGAAAATTACCCATGATTCAACTCCTCACAGTTGTATTGTGGTCGCGGTCTTTCGGTTGCACCCGGAAGGCCGCATCTCTCAAAGAGTCGCGCTATAAGACCCTTAAAACATATAATAGTCGCGTTTCGCGACATTCACAAGCATTATTTGTTGTTTTACGCATATTTCCCACGCACTACACCAGACCGTTGCACGCCGTGGTCGAATCTTGTCAGCAAGCCGGAAAATCTCGAATTTTCTTAAAAATGACGTTCAGCTGACCTTTCGGCGTAGAAACAGTAAAAGGATGCTCTGCGCCCAGATCGCGGGGAAGCGATACGGACATTTCCATCTTATATTCGGCAGGAGACGCCGGCACTCCGGTAACAAGCCAAACCCCAGCTGGAACGGTTACCACCATCTTGGTATCAATCTTGCCAGTGCCGTGATTGAAGATGTACGTTCCATCGTACAAGACTCCCGTCATGTCAACGCCGTAAACCATTCCCGAGTCCAGGACTAACACGCCGAACCCAGCGCCGGACACACCCTGATACCGAATACTGTAAAAGCCTTCCTTCATATTGTTCTCCCTATTTGCTGATGGCCTTTACGTGGCCCTTCCAAACTTATATTCGACGTGGGCAAAAAGTCACATGCCCAACGAAATACACAACCAATCATGCGTTCCAAATCGCCAATACTTTTGCAGCAAAACTCACCTTGGTCTACTTCAGGTTGAAGCAGCCCCCTCCTCCTGCAAAAATCTCCCCAACGCAGCCCGCACAATTGGATTCGCCAGCGAAAACTTCTTGCCCGTCACAAAAACCTTAATCGCCCCATACTGCTCTGACAACTTGAACGACTCCAGCAATTCAGCCTGCTCGGCCTTCGTCATTGATTCAACCGCCGCCAACAGATCATTTCCCTCTGCGACCTGATCCTTAACCTCTTTGTCCGCCACAGACTTTCGTCCGCGCACCGACTTCTCGGTCACAAACAATTCCTTCTCAGCGTCATTAAACCGCAGATCCTCCCTCAGTGCCTTCATCAAGTACAAATCCGGACGATCGATTTTCCGCTTCCCCGCCTTCATCCGAAAACGAGTGAATTCAATCTTCTCCTTCAGATCATCAAGCGAGTATTCCGTCACCGCATCAATCTGCGAATTCGAAAACCCGAATTCATCCTTCAAAACATTGAACAATTCTGTCGGCAAGTTTTCCTTGTCCAGGAGAAACTTCTTCACGTTCGGATTTACATCGATGATGAAGCGAACATCTGTTTTCATCCGCCCACGAGTCTTGTAATCCGGCGTTATCCAAATATCCGAATATTCATTAATCTGCTCGATCGCCGGCTTGATTACCCGCTTGTTCAAATCCTGGAACTGCGGATACAGATCCGCCGCATTCATGACCCTTCTGAATTCTTCCAACGTCCACCACTCTGTCGCCCCCCGGAACTGTGCTTGCCGACACCGCTCATAGAGAATGTAAGCGTACTGGGAAGAAAACCGATTCTTGATGCGGAAGCTCAGATAAGTAAAAGATTTCGGGTCCAACAACGCGGGTCGAATGCTTTCCGGAATCCGAAAATATATACGACCATTCACCATACCCACATCATAGAAAAAAGGTGTGCTCTGCCAGTTATCACGCTCAGGGTGCTTCTCATCGATAATGTTGATCTGAATAAGTGACTGCTGAATCTTCGTAATCGAAGCTTTGAGATGTTGGTGATTCTGACTGTTAAAACTCAACAGCCATTTGAAATAATCAATGTCCGCGGAGTGCAGCACGTTTTCAAGCATGTTCGGGCGAGCGATAAGGAGAAACGCATCAATAATCTTTCGAGCCAACAAATCCAGTGAACTAATCGCCTGAATCGCCGCATTCGCCTTGCGGAATGACACGTCTTCCGTCGCATGCGTAATTGGCAATCCCTGCTTGAACAGATCGAGGACCAATTGCTGAGCAACATCATGAGTCGCTGTTGCCGACGTGACTGCCGGAAATTGATTCGAAGAATCCACCTTCACCACACTTGCTTTCGGTTGCGCCACATTCCCTCCCATTTGTCTTTCGAGGACGCCGCTTTTTTATATGTCCTCAATACCCCGCTCTTTATAAACAATCCAGAGCCATTACGCAAGCATTTTCTGCAAACCAGACAACCCGAAAGCCAGCGCCCCTACTAATCCAACAAACCAGGCCCGAAGGGCCGCATAGCTGCCGTCTACGGCAGCCCATCAAGCCTCGTGCCATCACCTAACTTGATGCCATTGGTGGCCACCGTTTCAATAGCCAGAACAACCAACCAACATAACGCGCCGTACCCAAAAGCAGACTCACCAGCCATAGCGTTCCTGCGACCAGAAGACTTGGGGTCTCCGTGTACAATCCAATTGCACAAATGAACCCGGTGTAGTTCTGTGCAAATAGAATTCTTGCGCAGCCCCAAGTAAATCCCCGTTCGTCGGTTGTAACGAGCCCCCAGAACATGCTGATCATGGGGAACATCCCTTCACGTCGAATCTTCCGCGCCAACGCCATTTCGTGCTCGCCGCTCAGAACTGGCGGACGCCAGGTCAGGTAATGCCATGGGTTTTTGAATTTCATTACTCGACGCCTATCCGGCCAATTTGTTGATAATGGGTCGATACTTCGCTTCCAGTTCAGCCCGCGCACGCCCAAACTTCTCCCAGGCTGCTGCTACAACTTCAGCGGCAGGACCTGCTTCCTTCGCGAGGGTATAAGCAAGCGAAGCCAGCGCCTCAGCGGCATACCATTTCAAATCGCCCAGATCCTTCGCGCCCCATTCACGCAAATCGTATGACCGGACCGCCGCAACAAGGGACACCATGTCGGGAACAGAAACCAGCTTACCGAAACTCCCTGACATCGCCGCCTTGATCTCTTTTTCCCGACGGTTATGCGCCGCGATTCGGATTGCGGCATCTTTCCTTGCATTATCCCGATTAGCGGCCATGCTTTCCAAAAGAGCGACAGCCTGGGACAGGACTTTCTGCTCCTTATCGTTGAGTCCGGATGTGCGATGCCCCTCAATCTCAGAACGCAAACCACCGGCCAGGCGGCGGATCGTTGTTGCGCGGCGCTTATGCTCATCAGGATTGGTTAAAGTATCGGTCTTCCACTCGGAGGCACTCTTCATTGACTCATATCCTTTTCCAGCTTGGTTCTGTTGTTATAGTTAAGCCGCGATCATCAACGGATTAATATGGAGTCGGTATCGTCCAGGAGACACTGGTATGAACCAGTCCGCATATCTACGCAGTGTTCGCCGAATCGCCTCTTGCCAGAACCTTGTCTTCGTCGGACGCTTTCCGCTGATTTCCGCATAAAGGTCTTGAACATTGGCCTCGCCGCCTCTTGCACGCAAAGCAGACTCCACGACCGTTCGCCAAACGGGGCCGGCGCCCACGCACAGTGATTCGCGGTACGGAAGCGGAAACTTCTGTACATCCGCGGCCTCATGGTAAAGGGCGAATCCGACCATGTGCTTCCTGCGATCTTTCGAAAACAGGGCGAATACCAGCGGCAGGCTGAGTCCAGGATAAATATTGCGCGGAATCATTTCTTGCATGAGCGACCATTGCTCTGCATAACGAGCGACCCGTGAGGCCGTTTGGAAAGCATACGTAGGAAGAATGAATCCGACCCGACCACCTGTTGGCAATAACGAGAAAGATTTATCCAAAAAGCCATCGATGGTTTTCAGATTGAACGGAGGGTTCCCGAGAATAAGTGTTGGCTGCACATCCAGTTGAACCGTCTGGAAATCCCCCACAAGAACGCGCCGGCCCGTATGCCTGACAGCCTCCTTGGCAATTTCTTCGTCAATCTCAACGCCAACCGCCTCCACGTGAGCAGGCACAGCCAAAAGGAATGATCCAGGGCCACAGGAAGGCTCAACCACGCAATCGGTTTTATCAAGATCAGAGAAGTGACGATCTACGAGCGCCTCGGCCACCCAGATAGGTGTTGGGTATTGGCCGAGTTTCTTAATTCGTTGGTTCACAAGCCGCCTTTCCGTCACTTATCATCCAGCTCGGCCATGCGCGCCACTTCTTCAGCATGCCACCGATTACGTACTTCGGCCTTCGCTTCACTCGCGGCATTCGACAACTCAACCAACCGCGGCCACTTTTGAAATATCTCCAGCCCAGCATTGCGAAGCGCTTCATCTTCGCCCACTAACGCATAGTGCTGAATTATCCGAACAGCCAAATCAAGGCGTTCACGGTCAAAGCTGTACAGACATTCCCCAATCCCGAAAGAATGGTTTTGGTTATATAGGCTCAGAATCAGCTTCGCCATCCCGGCTGCGCTTCCTGTGCCCGTATTTCGATGGATAAAAGCCATCGCTTCTTGATAGGGTGCCATGCTTGATTTCCTTTCGCTTACTGACGAATGAACTTACGCCCTTGCTCGAACCAAGAACGCACCTCACCGTAGTTGTCCACATCCAGTGCAGCTATAACATGAGCCAGGCCGCCCACCGCTTGTTCCTTCGTGATTTCCCCTGCCTTGTAGTCGTCAAGCACATGACCCAGAAAAGCATCCATGTTCTTGTGATCCCTGGTTGTGAGTTCAGTTTTGTCTTTCATCTATTCTCTTCCCTGTCATTTCACATCAGTGCGGACATAACGGAATCGACTGCCCTGGACGTGCGCACGGCCCGACAATTGCCCTAGCCAGCTCTCAATATTTGGCAGCGCATTCAATTCCTCACGAGGCTCTAGCCCCTTGAGTTCGTCGATAATCCGCTCCAGTTTGGGAAACAGTTCCAGCGCCTGCTGGTGTAATTCATCAACGCGCTGAGATGTTGCCTTGTTATTCGATGTCATGGTTAATCCTTAGTTTGGTCAAAAAACGCATAGCGCATTGCAGAGATGATCCCGCAACTTCCGTGCTTTAGTCGTCTTCGGCTTGTCCTTTGCGAAGTCGTCAAAAGCGTCAGCCAACGCCCGGCATTCCTGTTTGTTAAGTCGCACCAGCGGCACCGCCAGCTTTGCCCCATCACGAAACCGAGTGGCCAGCGAAGAGGCCGTGCGAAGGCGTTTATTGGCCGCAAAGATTTCATCCAGAACCGCCCCTACTCCAGAAACATCAGCGGACTTGCCGGTAAATATGTGGTCCGTATCCGCGGTATCACCGTCAGCCGTCAATAACACAAAAATCTCCAACACGATGATGTCCCCTATGATTGCAGTGGATCTGCGCCGACAAACACTGATTGAGGTGCATCGGGCCATTCTTTGCGGATGGAATCAAATTCCCCATGCATCCAGCAACGCAGGAATTCCATTCCTTCATCAGCGCGGAGCGCGTATTCGATTGCGGCGACTGCCGCGTCGTTGTTTGCCATTTCAATTCCTCCCGTACTTTAAGCCGACTTCTGCCAGTTGAAAATAGTCATGTCTGGCACCTCTATCATGTCAGGACAATTAGCGCGTGCCAATGCTGCCGGAATAACCGGCGAAACACTATTACCTACCAGCCGTACCTGGGTGGATTTCGAGAAAATAATCCCTCCGGCGCCGTGGTCGATAACATAGTTCGGCGGAAAACCTTGTGCATTATATAGCTCCCGTGGAGCCATCATCCGCAACCCAATATCCACGATCACGTGCGGCACGCCCTTGACGTTCACCGTAACCAATGCCAACCGCTGCGCACGGGATAATTCATACCATGCTCGAATACTGGGAGAATGCCGGAACATGAACTCGGCCACCCGTAAAGCGCCGGCCTCATCCTCCTCGCTCAACTGATATTCTAGTTGCGCAGCAACGATCGCATGCTTTCCAGCGCCAGCGACGATAGTTCCAAGTGGGGCGGTTATATCAAGGGACCGTGGTGCTTGCCCTTCCCTTTCGCCATAACCCGTTTGAACCATGCTGGCGGCGACCAAACCCAAGCGGTTTTCCGTGGTGATGGTCGCTGTTGGGCCATCCATGCTACGGCAACGATCAGAATCATCGGTGTAGTAGCTCGACAACAATGCCGAAACCACGACATGGTGCTCACCACTGGCCGTTAGTGTCGGCAGCGGATCTTCAATGTCGCTCCCAACGCAATTGTTGCGCAGCGTCACCAGGTTCGCCGTTATCAATTGTTGCTGACTACCCGTATTGGTTATCGTGCTCATGGGGTCCGAAGCGGAATGACCTGGTGTAGTGTTAAATCCACCGTTGGCCTGCATCAAGTAAGCCGTGGCCAGCGCATGACCGCCACCGCTTGCAACCACCGTACCGAGAGGGGCGTCCGGCGCTTTGCTGCCTTCACCCCACCGTTGAGCCTTCCCCGGTTGTCCTTCGCCATGCCCGGCCTGAACCATCACCGGGCTGATGATTCCAAGCGCATGAGGGGAACCCGCGGGACGTTTTGAATTCCCACCTGAAGTAATCGTGGGGACTGGATCGGCAACAGAGGAACCAACGCTATCGCCGCGAAACTTTGCCAGCACTGGCGCCACCACCGAAAACTCACCACCTTTTGTCGCGGCCATAATGGTGCGCAATGGTTCGTTGATGTCATGGACCATGGCATTGCCATTGTAGTGTGCGATCGGCACGATGAAGGGATCACCACTGTCCAGCACATAGCGTTGAATGCCGCGTGCGACTCGACGCAATGTGGCGTCAGCCAAGGGCTTCTTGCGCGAGAATATGCTTGCGCAAGGAATAGACCAGTCAATACATTCCGACGCAGCGCGCCATTTCATGAGGCTGCCAGTTGGTTTTTTAGCGTGAGTCGGCTCGGGCCACACAATCGGCTTGCCGTCGCATCGCGCGATCATAAAGAGACGTTCCCGAGTGGTGGGCGCTCCAAAATCAGCCGCACACAGTATCCGGTACTCAACGACGTAGCCAAGTTCTTCCAGGCTACGAATAAACGCTTTCCAGGTCTTCCCCTTGCGTTTTTTATCCGGGACAAGGTACTGATCCTGCACCTTGACGCGCTCGCCTGACGCCGCGACGGTGCCGTCCAGTCTCACCACCCTGCCGGTTGCCTTGTCTCGCTTGGCAACCAAAGGACACCATTGGGTGATTTGGTGCACGTTCTCCAACATCAAAACATCAGGCAACACCTTGCCGGCCCATTTTTTCCCGACCCATGCGAGTCCACGTATCACGTTGTCACGTGGTTGACCGCCGGATGCTTGGCTGTGATGAGTGCAGTCGGGCGACAGCCAGACAAGACCAACCCACCTGCCAATTGCAACAGCAACCGGATCGACGTGCCACACGTCCTCGCAATAATGCTCTGTCTCTGGATGGTTAAGCTTGTGCATCGCGACGGCAAATTTGTCATGATTAATTGCCACATCCACTTTGCGACCAAGGCCGATTTCCAAGCCAGTGCTGGTGCCGCCTCCGCCCGCGAAATTGTCGATAACCAACTTGCGCAAAAAGTCTGGTTGTTTAACTTCCACGGCACTTAGCATCACTTCCCCTCGTTTCGATATTTATGTTGAAATATTTAATAACTAAATCTTTTGCAGCAAAAGTCGCGTGCCGTTTAATTTGCCTTACTGGTTGGTTAAAAACTTGCGGCCTGCACGAGCGCAGGGCTAATACGGTGCTTGTAGTTAAGGAACGAGCCCGGCACTGGCTCACCATCCTGCAGGCAAAAGCCCTGGCGGATCGTAATAGATCCATCCTTATGGCATTGCTCGACACGAGCCTCATAACGGCCATCCGTTGCCACAACTCGCTGGCCTTTCTTGAATGAGTGGTTCTGCATCTTCGCCTCCATCGCTATTGTTGAATGATTCAACCGTATAGCCTCATTATGGTTGCGCCATTATGCATTGTCAAGGGTTTTATGTCGATTTGTTCAACATTTCACGCGCCATTGAGTCGGACTGTTCGACAGCCGCCACCAGCAGCCTTGCGGCTTTCTCAGTCAACAGTCCTAGCATGGCGATGCGATACAGTGGAGGCACCTCTACGTCCTCACACCTGTTGGCGATGGTATTCCGGTGGACGCCCAGTACCCGCGCCAGATCACCCTGTCCCATACCGAGACGTACCATGCCCGCTTCGAATTCTTGGCCTGTCATCTATTTTCTTCCCTGTGGTTGACCACGCTGAGCGCATACCGCCAGTGCCGTCTCAGCCAACTCGCGAGAATTTTGAGCGCCCGATGCGATCGCCTGAAGCACGTCATGATACAAACACTCTTCCGAGTCTTGTGTGCCGTCTGGGTTTGTAAGATCCGCGCCCCTTTTCTCAACGTAACTTACTGACATGGTTTCGTTTCCGCTGGCAATACGCTCCACCGATGCCGCATGCCGATTTTTGAATCGCGCAATAATAGCGGCTTGGGTATCGGCTTCGGCAGCTTCAACTGCCTCATCCATTTGTTTCGGGCTCAATGAGTCATTCGACATTTTCTTTTCCTCATAACCGACTGCCGGTCGGGATCGGGGCGTGTACGCCGTATATGCTTTCCTCTAGTCCTGGGGGATGTCGTCAACCCGTACCCAGTAGGACGATGGATCGGTTGTAAGCCGTGTCCACACAGAGCCGTCATCGCAAAGAGCAATGAGTTCTGTTTCTTGCGGAAGCTTGCTGTCTTCATCCGCCACGCCTTCGAAGCGGAGCGCTTGAATTTGGATAATCTTACGTTTGTTTTCCATCACCAACTTTTCCTTTCAACAAAATTCAACTCAATGTTGTTTGTCGCCGTAGCACCTGGGCGGGCAAGAACTTCTTGGGCACTAGCTTGACCAGCTCGCCTGTATCCTCCCATCGGGAAAAGCCAAGAAAGCGCAACCGTTTGCCGCTGTTGAATTTCATAACCGCCTGAGTTGCGATCGCGCGACGTGAACCGGGCTTGCGCATGGCTTGACCCATCGCCAGAACACCAGACATTGCTCCACCCGCAGGCGCAAACATATGAAACTCATCCAGAATGACAGTCGATAAGATCCTTGAATTATTGCCATGCGGCTTTTTTTGCTTTTTCATGTTTAGCCTTCTACCGTTAGTCTAATTTAAGTTCAGTGGTTCTTGGAGCGCAACGAAGCGCGCGTACAACTGCGCCTTCGAGCGCGGCCATGCCTGCGTGGTCGCGCTGCTTCCGGTAGTTTTCGTATTGCCGGCGCAAGAACAACATCCCGTGCTCGATCTCGCTTATCTTTTTTGCGTCCGCCTCTAACTTACTGGCTCTTATCCTGCATTCGGCCTCGCCATCACGGGATTGCCAGTCAATTAAGTCTTCTTTATCCTGCCAGCGTCTTGAATATTGCACATTCCCAAGGCCCTGTACGCTAGATTCGCTGAATAATGCACCCGAATAAACGCCACCGATTGTTTTTTCGTTCTTCCGAGAATGGCTGAAATGCAATTCGCGCATAAGCTCTCCGCTTGGAGAGATTGGTCGAACAGCGACGCTCAACTTGCCGTTGGCCAATAAACGACGCCCACAATAGACATAATCAAGAGCCTCGTAATTCTCACTCAATACAGGTTCGCTTGGCATGTTCATTTCCTCTTGTTGAATTATTCGACAGTATGGCCAGATTATGGTTGCCTCATTGGGCCCTGTCAAGCGGGTAATGTTGATTACTTCAATATTATCGCCTTGATGTGTCGGCCTATTCGACATTCATCAAAATGAAACCAGCATCCGGGACATCTATGGTAAAGATTCATGCGTGAAATTGCCTTGCCCTGCACAATTACTCAAAATCAAGGCAAGCGAAGCGCGTCAGAAAGGATTTAGCGCTCTCGTGGGGAGCTTGTGGGCAAGAACGGGGATCGGCTTGCCGATTGTCCATACCGCCAGGTGTGGGCAACCGTTTTGTCCATAAGCGGGCGCGAAATTCATCTCCGATCTGTCCCTCATCTTTCGTTCTTGCCCTTGCCGTTCTGGAGTAAAGCATGCCTGCTCTTTAATTAAAGAACCTGCCTGCTTTAGGAGAACGTAACATTATGTTCTATATAGCCAATTCAGACGTATCGAGGACAACACGCCACACAAGGAGGACGCCTATGGTTGAGATAGGACGTTTATGGTGACGCTATCGCGGACATTCATGGTCGCGATCAAGGGCGGATATGGTAGTACCGGGACACTTTTGGTACAGATCGAGGGCGGATATGGTTGGACGAATTATCCACAACGCGAAATCTGCATTAAAGACGATCTATCAAATACTTACCATTACCAACACTTAAACACCAGAATCAACCAGGACATCTATGGTACGTATCGCGGACGGATATGGTCTCTATGCGCACTGTCACTCTCGAATCTTTCTACCGGGACGTTTATGGTAGCTGACCGGATTTCGCTCACGGTCTCCAGATCCGGGACAAATATGGTAAGGACAACCTTGATTACACCTCATTCCGGCAACGAAACCATAGATGTCCTCAATCAAGCCGGCTATCGAGGACATCTATGGTAGGTTGGGCACCACCTCTGATAAGCAAACGGGACGTTTATGGTAGTAGCGGCCTAAACCGCATCGATCGCTATAAATGATATTCAGCAAGAAGTTACAAATCACTTCGCCGAAAAGACTTTACCTGTTCAAGGACAGATTTGGTGTAGACGAACAAAATCCTGGTCGAATTCGCGAAGAAATAACCATAAACGTCCCCAAAGAAACCCTATGCCCACGCGACAGGCACGGCCAGAAAGCCCCAATTCGATTTGAAGACGCTCAAACCAACATTGAGGACGTTTATGGTAAACATCCCAGAGCAATGATCCAGCTACAACCGGGACGCTTGTGGTAAAGGTTCTCTTCTTCCTGCAGGCAGCAAAATCCAATTTACACAAAACGTTACAACATCTATCCCCACACAAACAAATTCACATCAACTTAAACACCACCGCTATCAAGGACAGATTTGGTACAGACGAACATGCGCCTGGTCACTTTCCTGAGAAAAACCAAAAACGTCCTCAATACACGCAGAACAGGGGCGCCAGAACGGCACCCCCTATTACCAAAAGGCCAAATCGCTAAACGCAGCTATACTAATCCTTTGCCGCGCCACGATCCGCGATGACAGCCACTATGCGGCCACCTCTTCTGCCTCTTGGGGCTTGGCCTCCGCATCCAGCACGGCATCGTCAGCCGGCGCCCCCTTACCCGCCGAGAAATCGATCTTGTCCGCATCGGGGAACGCCTCTGTGGGGATCTGCATCAGACCACGAATCTGAGGGCCTTCAGTGCGCGTGGCCAGACGCAGCAGGCCCAGTACCGTGCCTTCATCATTCACAGCACGAATCGTAATGCCAGGACCATAGGACTGCGACCCATACATGCCCTTCTGGCCATCAGACAACCCCTTGCCGACAATATCGTTCACGAATTTGTGCTTGGCGCTCTTGTCATGATCAGTCGGATTCCCGATCAGAGCCAATTCATATCCAGGCACCACTTCCATCGACGCCACTGCCGCGCCATCACGCAGTGCGGCAAACTTCTTCGTTTCCTTGAGGACGGGCAGTTCAAACGTCTTGCCGACGGCATCGCCCTTAGCCGGAATATCGTCAGGCCACGAAAGCACCTGCACATCCACCTGGCTCGGATCTGTCGTACCCGGAATAAATGTCCGCACCACGCAGCTCGTGTAACCGGATTTACGGAAGGCCGTCAGTACCGCCTCGAATTCCTCCTGGCCATCCACCAGAACCGCCTTTGAAGGCGCCAGCACCCGTTGAGTCACACGGAAATGCAACCCCTTCTCCAGCGCCGCCTTCAAACGCGCCACCATCGTATCGAAAGAAAGTTCGCGGCGCTCCCAGACGCCCTCCCCCACCCGCACATCGTATTCCGTCGGTGAACCATCCAGATTCATGCGCAACATGCCATTGAAAGGACCATCCTTCGGAACCGGATTCTCGAACGTCACATGCGGAACGCCGATAAGCTCCACGGCACGTATTTCGCGATTCGCGCCAGCGCCATGAACCCAACGCGCCGTCATCGCGTCCACATCTCCCGTCACGCCCTCCAGAAGAAAACGCGAACCTTCCTTCGTCTTCTCCAAATCCGCGAAAATCACCTTCCGATCATCGCCAGGCCGTACTGTCACACTCCAGCGCTCACCCACACCCGGCATAGCGCCTTTAGCCCTCTGCCCCAGCACCTCAACTACCTTGCCGGTCAGCACAAAGCCCTTGGCGCCATCGCCGCCCATCTTCTTTTCATCGTACTTGCGAGGCAGTTCCTCATCGAGCACCATCACCAAACCAATGCCCGATTCGAAACCGGTTTTTTTCGTCTTGTACTCACTTTTGAAAGCCATTTCACACTCCTAATCAATAAATGAAAGATCCGACCGTTATTTCCCAAACTGCAACTTCTCCAACTGCTTCAACACCGTTCCCAGCATCGCCGTAACCTCAGCAACCCCGGCGTTTCCCGACTCTACGACTTTCGCGTCCACCGACTCACCAGCCGAGTCATCGACCACCACGCACGGCACCTCGGCCTCTACAACCGGACAAAACCGTCCTGCGGACGCCAACAATAAAGCCCACCGGCGCAACGACTCTACGAGCGCAAGCACGAAAGGACTATCCAGCGCATCTACGTGCAGTACAAACATCCGCGGCGTAGGCGATAACAACACCTCGCGCACCGTGAACACTTCTTGGAGATCGCTCGCAAGTTCGCCGTCTACCAACAGATCCACAAATGCGGCGCCCACTGGCGCCAGCGCCAAGGGGAACAAAGTATCTTCGACTTCCGACCAGGCATCCGCCGAGCGCAACAAATGCACCGCCGCAGGCGAGACTGTCGAAAGCAACGCCTTGCTGCCTTCCGAAGCTATTTCTCGGTGCAAACCGAATTCCAACACGTCCCGTAGGCCCGCAAACGGCATGGCCGACTTCAACGCCAACATTACGCCCGCCAGTAACCGACAATCCGTGCCCGGCACCAACACCTCGGCCAGCCGTTCAGCCGACCACGGGAACGACTCATCCACCTCACCCAGGACATCCCACCGCACCTGCTCTCGCACCGCGCCGGGACGCACATGAATCCACTTCTCAGACGAAACCGCACACTCCGCACCGACTGTCACCAGCTCATCGCGGTCTATTTCATTTCCAGGCAAATCGAAACAGAATGCCGATCGCCCCACTCGTACCACCTTGGGCGACCCCTCCCCCACCGGCAACTCACCAATACCATCCGCCGACATCGCTTCAACCTTGCGAACAGCCTCATCACGCGCAAGCAAAGCAGCATTCAACGAATGCTCAGCATGAGCCCGTGCTTGCCGATCACCCTCGGAAGCCGAAGTCAACCGCTCTACGAGTAAACGCAACTCCTCGTTCGTTGCGGACAAAGAACGAGCATCCGCCGACAAGCGCTCGACATCCGAAAGCAACTCCACATTTCGCGCCAACACCGCACCCACCTCATCCGCAACAGGAACAGGCGCAGCGGGTAAAGGTGCCGAAGCCGCAAACAATTCAACCAGCCCTCCCTCAGATCCCGTTGCCGATGGCAAATCCTCGCGGATTACCGGTGATGCAGTTGGTAGCGCACGCCCAACACCTGTTTCAATGTCCGGTTCCCCAGGCATTCTCATAAGCCCATTTTGGGTAGCCTCTGTTTTGAGGTTTGCAGCCAGGGCGCTGTAATTAATTTGAGAGTCATCTTGAGCAATGCCGGATGCAGCGTCATCCAAGGTATCGATTTTAAAAACCCCTGGCTCGGGATAATCATCCGAACCAAGATCAACAACATTGGCAGGCGTCGCCGGCTGGTTCCCTCGCCCGAAATTCAGCGTTACTAAATCGCCTTCATCTGGAACCGCATCATCATCAATTAAATGCAACGCCCCCCCAAACCCGCCCGGCTCGCTAAGGGTAAACGAATCGCTTCTTTCGGAACCCAACGCCCTGATCCCTTGCAAAACCTTGGCCGAATTCGACTCGGAATCCATGGTTGCCACCCCCGGAGTAGTAGCCCCACCGCGCAAACGATGCATGCCTTCCACAAATAACTGACCAGGAGCCGAATCCGCCATGGGAATTACCATCCCGGCGGGACGCACGTCGAAATCCAGATTCGCCGGAATCGCCCCGCCCATATCCGCCAACAAGGCATTCATGGTCGCAGCCGGATGGTAGACTTCCGCCCCGCGCCAGCCCAGCTGATACAACGCCTGAAAGAGATCAGACAACGCATCACTTAACGATTCATGACCACAGTCGATGGCCAGTACACCCCCGTCATAGCGAACGACCGTCCCGTATTCGCTGTGCAGGAGTGCCCCCGCATCCCCTTTCGTGGCGGCATCAAGGAATTGATAGATCCCAAACGCCCGCATCGCTTCCTCGGGCGTGCGCGACTTCAAATCATTCGTACAAACCAGCACCGCCTCATATTCCTGCCAGCACTCAACCCACTCATGCGCCGCCAAATCTTCCATCTGACCCATAGCCAATCATCCTCAATGTTGAGAAAACAACCGAATAACCCACGGCACGCCCACAAAAACGACCATCGCCAACACGCCGGCAATAAACCCCGCCGAATGCCGCTCCCACCGTTGCTTCCAGCTCAGAGTACGCGACCACCATCCATCGGTAGCCCCCACAACTCCACCCACACGCTTGGCGTCGTTGACCACCAAAACCAACTCTTTGGCAATGATCGAAGACTGTTCGCGAAGCGTAGTGCGATGCAGCTCAATTATTTCAATCGTCTTTTGCTGCAAAAGTTCCGGCAACGAAGACATCATCAAATTGTTCGCCGCCAGCATTGCAAGCACTACCACGATCGGATCGTCGTCATCCACATCATAGTAGGATCGAAAATTATTCAAATTCGATACTTCAACCGCAGTCAATTCACGGCCATATAGTCGTTTCACACCTTCAGCAAGCGTCATCGCCACTCCCAACTACCGCGCACGCGGAATCTCATACGGGTCAAACCCGTACAACCGAACGAAACAATGAAGACAACAAACAGATTTATCACCAGGCAGATCCATCTTGTTCCTCTCCGTAATTACCGGACTTCGACCGCAAAGCGAACCGGTACCAGAATCCATTGATAAAAATACGTGGAACACTGATTGCTCAGGATGTCGAAGCCAAAAGTTTGTTACCAAGCCCTTAAAATTCATGGATGCTTTCATATCCCAGCAATCACATTAGCCACATCACCGTCCAGCGCAGCGGACAATGATTCCAGCACCTCAATCTGCCAAGCAAAAAGACGGGATCGCGTAATCGTGGAAAAGGAGAAGCTCTGTCCGTCCGCAGATTTAGCCCGCCGCAACCGCAGCACTTCCGATGGGTAAGTGTTCAGATCGAACAACATCCGCACCTCCTCCGCGCGCAACCGTGGAAATTCCAGGACATCGCGGAAATTATGCGCATACGAATGATTAAATGCCGCAAATAAATCATCGGAGCCGAAATACAGGTTGCGGATTGGAAACAAAAAGGCAAAACGCGAAGCCAGACCCTCCAACATATTCAAGCCATCGGGACGTTCCGACATCAAATACAGCAACTTGAACTGATAGCCGCTTGACTCCGTGTGCTTCAGCGTCAGATCGAACCATTTCATCAACGTCGAATCCGCGCCATCTGGCGTATTGATAATCAAATGCGAACTCGTTTGCAATAATTGATGAATCATTGTCTCATAGACCTCATCCTGGCGACAGTTATACGCCTCCGGGCGTAGCTCCCGGAAATCCGCCCATTGGGCCGGACATTTCCGCAGGAAGGTATGAAAAATATCCCCTGTCCTCCCATCTCCATCCATCACCGCAAACAATTCTCCTCGCAACTCCAATGCCGACGCCAGCGCCAGGCAACAAAGAGACTTACCGACGCCCCCCTTGTTTCCTGAAACCATCCATATAGTCTTGTTGAGTAATCCAACCATCCGCTCTACCCTAAGCCGCTTTCTCGCTCGGCGCCACAAAACCGCCCAACCCCGCGACCAGATCCTTCAGCAGCAACGCCAGCTCGCCCGACATCAACGCGAAATCCGCATCGAACAAATCCGCCGCCGTTTCCGCATCAGCCACCGCCGTTTCCGTCAACACATCCAGCGGTGCAAGTTTCTTGATTTGAAGCCCATCCGTCAGCACGAACGAAACCTTATCCTGCCAAGTCAGCGCCAGCTTTGTCGCCACCTTACCAGACGCAATATGCGCCGGAATTTCATCAGCATTCAGATCGTGGTGAACATAGCGGACTGCCGCCTTCTCCTCGCCGTTGTCGCGCAATTCGCAATCGCGATCAACTGTAAATCCCGCCGGTCCTTCACGCTCTGCCAACCATTGCGACATCGCCGCCGACGGCGAAACAGTTGTGGCCATGGAATCGAACGAAAACGAATCAGCCTCGGCATGCTTAATCAACCACTCCAGCAACCCCGTAGTCTTTGACTCGCTCGATGCATTCACCACCAACCACCCTGCTGCCGGATCGATGTACGCGAACATTTGCGTCTTGATCTCAAACGCCCGCGGCAACAATTCCTGGGCAACCGCTTCCTTGATCTCCCTCATCATCTTCCGACCGGGCCGATGTCCCTCCCGCTCTTCCCACTCATCCGCGCGGGCTTTCGCATACTGATCCACCACCGAAGGCGGCAACAGACGCCGTTCCGTGCCAAACGAGATCAGCAACCGACCCTCATACGCATGAACAAAGGGAAATTCGGCGCCTTTCGGACGCAACCACCCTCTTGATTCCATGTCCGTCGCCCCACATGCCTGCAATGGATGGGCAGAAAGCAATGACTCCAAAGCCGCCGCATCCAGCGTCCAGTCGCGAATGCGGCGCAAAAAAAGATTCTTAAACCACATGGAGCCCCCCTATTTACCGGTAACGGGAAACAAGGCAGGCTTCAAACAAACGCCTACCGCCTCGAACCAGTCCTTGAGACGGAAGTGCTCGGATGCAGAGAATGCATCGGGCTCTTGATCGGAAGACTGGGACTTGTTGCCAAGTGCGCTGGTGCCAGCCAAGATGGCATCGGAAAAAGGCATGTAATTGGCTGGACGAAATAGCTTTCCGGTTACACGAATATGCAAGGCCGGAAAATTGATAGACAGCCCGCCTGCTTTTTCAATTTGCGGCTTCAATGTCGATTCGTTCCAGAAGATAAAATCTTCAGGTCTTCCGTCTTGCCCAGCAAGAACCAGATTGCGCACAACCCGAACGCGCTTGAAATATTTACCATATTTTGCGTGTGCATTTTCCAAAAGGATTACTGAATCCATGAAACGATTGATCGTCCACCATAATTCCATTTCAGCCGGAATCTCCAGGCTTTCAATGAAGCGTGAAAAGTGAGGGATGTGGTCATGTGAATTACGCCCGAAACTACCCGGCGTACTAATCACGATCGTATGGCCCTGATGCCTTGCGACGAAATCCATTGCTTCCATCCAGCCGGTATCATTGTCAAGCGCGATATTCGCACACGGCAAAACATTTTCGAACATTCTGGCAACATCAGGATTTTGCGTGTCCGCCTCAATAATCGCCACGTGTTCGCCCTCCGACTGCAAATAATCCGCAATCGCCGAAGCTATCATTGATTTCCCCACCCCCCCCTTATCTCCATGAGAGAAAATAACCCGAGTCCGTTTTTTTGCCACCGCCGGCAATTCTGCCGCACTCTCTTTTCCAGCCATTTCATCACCCCTTAAATGGATTATTAAATAATAAAACGCATACATTATTTATGGTACATGAAACAATAACCATATGGAAATAAAATCAACCAAAGACTTTTGCTGCAAAAGATCACCTGGTTATTTGCGATGGCATTCATATTCCTAATCCCCTTAAGTATTTATCAATCGCGATGTTCATGATTTCACTTACAGGCAACCCAATTTTATTACTAGCTATCTCCAATCGATCACTCAACTGTTCTGAAAAACAGGTGCCTCTTTCGAACTGAGAGCAGGAGCTGCTCGCCGCCTTCGCCGTAGTATCCATTTTAGCGGCACTTCTTGCTTTACGTTCCTGTGCAATCCGGAATCGTAGTGATTCGAATGTCTTCAGCGTCAATTCCAAGCCCGTCTCATTCAGCACGTCTACCATTTGCTGGTGCTTGACGCCTTTGGATAATGCCATTTCGACTTCATCATAAATATCTCGTAGACGTGCTGTCTTGCTTCTTGCGTTGCTTAAAGAGGACAGTCGAACTGCATCCATAAGTTGACTTGTGTTTTTGTCATTCCTATCCGATTCCATAGCGGCCTTCCCTTTGCTTTGTTATGGTATTGACGTATATTAGTGGGGTATATGTTGTGCTGTCAACATTATAAACAAACAATAATTACGTCCCGCATGGTGCTCAATTGGAGCGGTAATATAACAAGCAACATATCATTAATTGATTGTTATTGCATTTACATGTGACTGCGTAATAGATATACTTGCTATCGTCTGCTAACCAATAACTATCGGGATAATGTGGGTGGGTGGGCGGACTTGAAGCGCAACAACGGCTGGCTGAGAGCCACGCCTACTACAACAGCAATTTAAAAAACTCGGGGTTGGGAATATGAAAGATGATGAGCGGGATGCGCTGGTAAAAACGTTGCGGGATATTACGGCCAAAAGTAGCCGGAGTAAAATAGCTAGGCTACGTGAGATATTTGATGAGGTGGAGACCGCTAAAGCAAATGGTGCAAGCAATGAAGTAATCGTCAACGGTCTTAAAAAACACGGGTTAATATTTGATGTCAATAATTTCAAAAATGCACGCTCTCGCATTTTGAAAGAGCGCGCTTTGCAGGCATTAATCCAGTCCAGCCAAGAAGACAAGCATCATGGAGATAATTAAGTTAACCAAAGGTCCGCGACGTGTGAAGGCTCACCGTCTTACGTTGGACTTTTGCTGCAAAAGATTGTTATCGGCTAACCCCTAAATCCAGTGGTTTCTTGGTTAGTTTCGAAATGAGTGTTGCCCCGCCGTTGTAGGCTACCTGGATCGACTGCCCGATGGCCGGAAGGTCCGGAAAGAGAGAGCGGGAGTGGGCTACGTGATTATCTCGCCCGACATGCTGAATAATATGATCCGGCGTTACATCATAAACCAGTCCTTGGTAACATCCTTGAGTCACGAGTGGCACGTCTTCTGCGTGGATGCTAAGTGATCCGTTGGGTATCTTGAGTCCTTGCTTTCTTTCTTCGGATGAAACGGACCGGTTCAGGAGTTCTTGAGGCGACAGCTCAAAAACACCAACAGACCGTTTCCAAGAAGTCCTGGCCATTATTTCGTCAATTGTCCCCATGTGCTGGACTCCGGTGGAAACAAGCCCCAGCCTTCCGTAATATCGGAAACCCTCTGTAGGGTCCGGATGATCCTCATATTTATTGAGGATGCCGCCATCAAGGACTTCGAAGCCCAAAAAGAGACCTACAGCCTCTGGATCAATATCGAAAAGAGAACTTTGCCTTATATCCATGATGGTTCGCCCATCCGCTAGGGTTTTGTGTCCTATGCATCCCTCTGTCTCGAAAGTGCTGGCAAAGTCTGCGCGGAGATCGCGTAGCCCGGCATACTCACTGGCAAGATTCGCGGTGCTTTCCCACGATTGCCCAACGTATAGGTAGCGTGGTTTAGGTACTTTCTTTTCGAATTGGGAAGCATCGATTTCTGGAGGGTAGTAAGATTTTCCGTCCGCCCAAACTTCCTTCCAGATGCGAACGGCCTCAAATGGCCGTTGATGGTAGCCCTGGATTGACCATAGGGCATCAATGGCCACCATTTGGACATCTGATACCAACCGAAACCGTGGCTCAATACCCAAGGCGTGGGCTGCGCGGTCTTCATCTCGATCGATGGTCATTGCGTAGCGCAATAATTCTTTTTGCATGTCTGGGCCGTATGAATCTGGCCCTACGGCGCAATAGCCATCGTCGGTGATGGATCGGCCCAGCCAAGAGCGCCGGGTAAGGTCATATTGCGTGTTCGATAAAAAACGTTGGAGTTTATTTAGTTGGATGAGGTAAGCATACTTCGGATCTGACTCAAGCATTGCTTCAAGGCTCTTGTCCCTAGAGGATGCGACACATAAGGAGCAACCAAAACGAGCGCCACAACCTTTAGCGTTGGCTTTAAGGGCATCATCAGATACTACCGCACAACTTGTTCCGCCCCCATCTCTATAAGCGTCCCAAATCTGTTGGGCGTCAGTGTAAGACGCATCCTTTGAAGCGGTAAGTCCGGAAAGGTAGGCCCACACATCTTCTTGGCCCCAATAGGCGATAGGGGATAGCCGCTCTTCCAAGCTCACGAGTTTGCCAGCGGCGTCTCTTACTTCATGTTCCCATACTCCGTCGTCTTCACCCCGTTCTGACATTCGGGTTGCCCTGGATGTTGATTCGTCAAACCGTGTTCCAAGAACGACGACAGGGCGGCCTGTATTCGCTAATACTTTCATGATCGCTTTTTTTTGCTTTTGCTGGGGCTGCACTTTCCATGTAACAGAACAATCCCTGTTGGGAGAATCTGGGAAAGTGGGAAGGGCTCTTCCTGAAATAATGCGCACCGCCCATGAATCGTTGAGGGAGGGCCGCGCGATGTCCACTCGGACAGGTAGATCATGCTCCTGAGCATAGCGTTTGATTTTTTCAATCTCGCTGTCTACTACGGTCTGATATGCAGGATTTTCGATCCCCGTATTTGCGTGGGAAACCATAATAGGGGGTAGGGAGAATCCTTGCTTTTTCATGTCGGCGGCAACAGATAGCACCAAGGACAAGCAGACCGTCGAATCTTTGCCACCGCTGTAAGCAACAGACAATGGTCGTCCGGAGCGAAGAACATGTTCGATAGAATCCTTCGCCCGTTGTTCCTTTTCCTGGGTGGACAACAAGAACCGCGGATCATTTGCAAACGAAGGCGGGGAAAGGTCAGTAATGGGAATCGCGACAGCCAAGGCGTCCAATATTTCGGTTCCTCCTTGGGGTTTGAATGTAAATAACGACGCATCAAAAAGAGGAGGTTGTGTCCAAAAAGATGTTTGCATTGATTTCGCCCTTAATGGGTAAACAAGGATCGTAGTGTAGAGTGCCTGGTCAACAAACAGGGCAGGGCACCGCCTTCACGCCATCGCCTTCGTCGTCTTACAACCAGGATAACCACTACACCCATAAAATGGCCCTTTGGCCCCATTCCGCAGCACCATGCCTTTGCCGCATTTCGGGCATATCACAGGTTCACCGCCAGCGTTCACTGCCATCTCTCGCTTGACTGGTGTATGGAGGGCAGGGGAGGGCGCACGTGCTCCGCCTAATGCCAACAACTCCCGCTGTAAAACACCAAAAACCGCACGCACCACTTCATCATATGAGCGCCGGCCCGACGTGATCGCATCCAGAGCCTCCTCCAACTCACGGGTAAACCCTACTTCAATGAAAGCGAATTTTCCCTTCAGCGCATCATAAATCTTCTCAGCCTTCGCTGTAGGTACCAGGAATCGCCCATTAAGCGTTACATACCCCCGCTTCTCCAGGCCATCCACTGCCGCCGAATAAGTCGCTGGGCGACCAATCCCCAATGCCTTCAACGTCTTCACCAGCGCCGCCTTTGTGTATCGGCTCGGCGCCCGTGTCCATCCATCAACCACTTGCCCGCCGACTGCCACCAATTCATCGCCCGTATCTAAATACGGCACCGGATTTGGTTTTTCAGGCGCGGTGTCATCATCTACCTCGACCTCATCCGCCTCACCGAACCCACGCCAGCCTTTATCCTTCAATACGCGGCCCACAGCTGGGTAATCCAGCCCATTCCCATCCAACATCACACGCCGTACCGAATGCACTACATCTGGTAATTGCGACATCACTGCACGCCGATGGATCAACTTATACAATGCCAAATCATCACCCGACAATAAACCGCCTACATCCACTTCGAAATCTGTAGGCCGAATCGCCTCATGCGCCTCTTGTGCCCCCTCAGCGGCCTTCCACGTCCGCTTATGATCAATCACAGGCAACCTACGCTTGCTGGCATATGTCTGAATCATCGAAAACGCTTCATCAGAAATATTTGTCTCGTCAGTCCGATGGTAAGTAATAAACCCATGACCCTCTTCAAGCCCCTGAAATAGGCGTTGCGCCGCTGCCATTGTCCTGTCTGGATCAAATCCAAGCGCCACGGATGCCGCTTGCTGCATCAATGCCGTATCAAAAGGAGCTGGCGGCGCCTCATACTCATCACGCTCAACAAAATCCAAAACCATAAACGTCCGACATCCCGCCGCTTTGGACGCTTCCGCATGAACCTTACTCTTCTTACCGTCTCCCGTTCCCGTTCCGACCACCCAGTCAGCAGACCACCCCCCGGCAAAGGAAACCGAAGCTGTAAAAAACTGCTCGCTCACAAACGCCCGTATTGCGCGTTCCTGTTCCACGATCAATCCCATCGACGGCGATTGGACCCGCCCAGCTGAAGCCTTCTCCTTAATGGCATCCGAAAGTGGTCCGGAAACCAACCATCCCACCATCCTGTCCACAACCCGCCGCGCCGCCTGTGCAAGCACCAGGAGCGTCTCTAGTGGTGCAGGGCTACGCACCGCGGCCATAACCGCCGTATTGGTTATCTCATGGAATTTCACCCGCAATCGCTTAGACGCCGGAATCTTGAGCACCTCGGCAACATGCCAGGCAATCGCCTCGCCCTCGCGATCAGGATCTGTCGCTAACAAAACAGCATCGCACTTTTCATACCTGGCCTTGAGGGCAGAAGACGTTTTCTTGCCGCTCTCAGTTAATTCATAGATAGGCTTAAGCGTGGTTGCATCAAATCCGATCTCTCCTAATCGAGTAGGCAAATCACGAATATGCCCAATGCTTGCCTGTACCACATAATTCGGCCCCAGCATCTTGCCGATCTTCTTTGCCTTTGATGGCGACTCAACTACAACGAGGGTGGACATTAGAACTCCTTATACACACCAAATAATCACAGATCATTTGGGCAGGCATTCAGCCGAGAACCAAGAATCGTGAAAACGTATGTCTTGCCGGACTGTTCCAGTTGAGCGTTCCGCGCAGCGGGCGACATTTGCTTGGCGGGCATGAAAGAATTCTTCCAATTTAAGATTTTGATCACCGATTCAACAGCTTTATCATCACAAGGATAGCCATGCATGCTAAGCATCCGAACAAACGTCCGATAGCCAAACAATGCTCCAATCTCTGAACCGCTACAGAGCCTCGAATCAACCGCTTTATTCGCGGTGCCTCGCCATTTTTTGCTTCCACGCAACCATCCAATGAAAGAAGAACATTCGGCGGGGCTGAGTGCAATTGTCCCGAGCGGCACAATTTCTGAAAGATCGTTCTCATTTGCCATATTGATAATGCTCCCCATATCAATAATGCCGAGAGAAACCTTAAGAGGTTCGTTTGTATCGAAGTCATTAACAGTTAGCTTGTTATTCGTCGCCATTGTTATCTCTCACTAATCACATTCACATCGGGCCGGTTAAAAGGAAAGGGTAGGGTAGGGCGTAGTTCTTTTCTTTGACCTTACCCTGCTCTTTAAAACTTTTGCAGCAAAACTCAGCCATATCACCCGTCACCATTCCCGTTCGACTTCTTCCCCACGTCCGCGAACAATTTTGCGTCCATTTTCACAAATCCGGCTCCAGTTGCCGTCTGTGTGGGCGGCACCGGCTTCGTCCATTTCAATCGAAACATTTTGTCTTTCACCGCTTCAACAAATCCGTCCTTACCGTCATCAATTTCCAGTAGTGCGCTATATAATCTTTCGTCCCGTGAAAGCATCAAACCAGGAATCGCGGGGTGCTCCAGGATTCCTTCCTGGTAAACCGCTTCTGGCACAGAAGCCCGCCGTGGCATCTGCTTTACATCCTTTCTTAACGGCTTACAACGCAAAGGAACACTTGAGCCAACGTTGGCGCCGACTCTTGACTCGCTGACGGCCACTGCTTTAACTGTCGCTGTCGAAACATCCGATAGCACAGGGACTACCGGATCTCCTTCCCCTTGTAACTCACGCGACCCACCCGCCGTTTTGACGTGGCCAGCAGAAACATCGGAACCCGCCCCAGCCGGAACGCCATCTACCCCATCCAACAAACCCGACCCGGAAGGGGCGGAAGCCGGGGCCGCGCTTTGCGCGGACCCGGCACCTAAATTACCCGGCGGCGCCGCCGCCGGCACCTCTTGCTTTTTTGCACCCTCACCGACGGCGTAAGCCGGCGGTTCGCGCATACCCACAGGACTTTCTAAAGCCCCGGCTCCAGCCCCCGACCCCGATCCCGCCCGCCCAGAAACGCCGCCGCCAAGCCCTCCTAACACCGCGTCAGCGGTCGCCGCCGCATTTTCCTTCTGTTTCGCTCTAATCGCCGCCGCTTTGCGTGCAATCTGTGAAATTTCGGTGCCTCGCGTCTCCTTCTTCATTTCTTCAAGAATAAGAACCTGATCCGCCATCTCATTAACGAAGTTATCTTGATGCTCCTGCATGAAGATCCCGAAGTAACTACGTAGGGTAGACGGTTGCAGATCGAAGCCGTTTTCGTTCATCAATGTCGCAACTTGCTGAAACGAATAACCCGCTTTCTTCATCATAAATATCTCGGGCATTAAGTCGCGCACCGTTTGCCGCTGTGACCGTTCCGCCGGCTCCATAGAGAGCGCCGCCAGCCTGAACACCTCACGCATGACCGCCTTATCCGTTCCAGGCACCTTTTTTTGAGTTCCCGACTGCCGCACAGCCACACTAGCCATAAATCACCTCTGCCCTCAAAACAAACGATCCGTCGGTCAAATCCACCGCAGACCCCAACCCCACTCCCACCCCCGCCATGCGGGGGTGGCCCTCCAAATGTCCCAATATCGCCGCCACGCCTTACCGAAGGTGAACAAACCATCCCGCAGCGATGTCCCCAACAAGTCCGTCCCCTGTCCGCTACTTGCCCCATATATATGCACGGCATATGAATAAATAATGCGAATGATACATTGATTACAAGCCGAGTCCAACATACGAACGCATTGCCCTCCCCGCAATGCCCAATCGACTTGATGCCGCCTTCGCCCCATATACGATTGTTGCCCACAACTGTTTTCTCTCGTTTACCAAATGAATTCCAACCAATACCCCGTCCTACTCAACACGCACACATACTCGCTTTATCTCGCCGATCCATTATTGTCCAAACGATCCCGCACGTTAACCGTCCTCCATATCCGTTTCTTCCGTCCATTGTTCGATACATATCTATCTGCGCATTGCCTCATATTTACCCCAAATCTGCCACACCCCGCTGACAACGGAAGCGGGCAGGATGCCGGATATGTGCCTGTCGGCACAATCCAGGGTTTCGTCCGCTAGGTCGCTTCGCGCCCGTCGCAGACGACTCAGGGCTCCGCCCCGAGACCCATAAGCAAAAAACCGTTGAAATACTTCACGCAACATGAAAGAATGCACATAAGGAGATTTACACATGCCAAAGTTATTCAAAAAAGTACCCGATCAGGAACGAAGAACAATTCGTCATCCGGTACTCGTGAACGAGCGCGAAGACGAAGCCATACGAGCCTCCGCGAAATTCCGCAACCTGACGGTCGCCGAATATTTCCGCCGCACCGCACTTGGCCGCAAGGCCGACGTGCATTACGAAACACAGGTCATCAGGAAACTCAGCGAATTCATCGCAACCATCCGGAAGGTCTACGCCGATCTGGCGGAGGCAGGAAGACTGCCTCCGGAGATCGAAGAATGGAGGCCGTTAATTCAGGACGCGAGCGAAGCAATAGCGAGGATAAGTAAGTAAGCGGGGTAGGGTAGGGCGGGACTAAACCGACTATAATTCTTTTGCTGCAAAAGACAGGTTCAAGGAGAAGTTGATGCAATTAACCCAAGAAAAAGCGCTTTCCATGCTTGAGCTGCAAGCCGCCATGAATTGCAAGGTAAACCCGGACTGGCACGAAGCCGGATACCCGTTTCTGCGCGCCATCGTTGTTGAAGGTGCAGAAGGTATGGAACATCATGGATGGAAGTGGTGGAAAGCACAGACCGCCGATCTTGCTCAATTGCAAATGGAGATCGTCGATATTTGGCACTTCATCTTGTCCGACGCCGTAATCAAGGCCAAAGGCAGCCTGACCTACGCCGCATCCGCTATCACCCTGTCTGCAACGAAACCTCACCTCACCGGTTCAATCCAATTCGATGGCAATGAATACTACTTCTCGGAAATGGACACAATTCGCAAACTCGAATTCACCATCGGCCTGGCCGTCGCTCGCCGCGTTAGCATCCCCTTGTTTGCAAGCCTTCTGGCCGACTGTGGACTAACCTGGGGCGACCTTTACCGGCAGTACATCGCCAAAAACATCCTAAACTTCTTTCGGCAGGATCACGGGTACAAAGAAGACAAATATCGGAAGACCTGGGCCGGTCGCGAGGACAACGAACATTTGGTGGAATTACTATCCGAATGCGACCCAGACCGTCCGGAATTCAAAGCGCAACTCTATGAGGGTTTGCGGCTCCGTTATCTTGAAACAGCCGAAGCCTAAGCCCATCGACAATCATGACTACTCATCCAGCCAACCCGCAAGCAAGGCGCGCAGCAGCGCCAGCTGCGAAGTAGGGGAGGGGAGGGCGCTAAGCTTCCCGTTCACAAAAACACTTTTGCAGCAAAAGAATCAAGAGAATTAAACAATGACCAATAACCGTGCCTACGTCCGACAACGCTCCGGCCTTTGCCTAAACCTACTCAATCCAGATCCCAACGACTGGACAGACGAAGACCTGGCCGTCGGCTTAGCACGCACCTTTCGTTGGGGAGGGCACTCAATCTGGCCGTTACCGCTTTCAGTCGCCCAGCACTCCCTAACCGTCCTCGCCCTGGCCCGTAAAGCCGCGCAGCAGCCTCTAAGCCCCGCCGAAGTCCTCCGCGAACTCCTACACGACGCCGATGAGGCACTGATAGGCGGATTCGACGCCATCAGCCCATTAAAGCCCTTCCTTGGTCAAGGATTCAAAGACCTGACCAGCAGACTCCAACAAGCCGTATTCACCCGTTACGGACTCACGCCCTGGAGCGAAGCCGAACACAAATGGCATAAACACGCCGACATCCTCGCCGCCGCCAGCGAAGCCGTACACATCGCGGGCTGGTCGCAACAAGAGGTCCGTAAAGTCCTCGAAATCCAGAAAACGCCACTCATCGAAGACCCGCTCACCGAACTTTACGACTGCGCTCCATGGGAGCCCTGGACGCCGGACCTCGCCGCCGAAAGATTCCTTGTCATGCTGGCTGGCAAAGGACACATCGACGGAAAAGAAAAGAAGGCAGGGGAGGGCAGGGGAGAACGAAAACGCCCGCCCCATCCAACAACACAAGTACAAAGGGCCGCAAGCTGACAGCAAGCGTTATCCCGTGACACATCAATGCAAAGGAACTTAACCATGCCTCACCTGAACACTGATCTACTCCAATGGCTCGGCTGCGCCACTGGCGTCAGCGGATCGCTCCTGCTCGCCAGCAAAACCCGTCATTCGGGCTGGGGATTTGTACTCTTCCTCATTTCAAACGGCTTCTGGGCCGCCTATGGAATCGCTACCCATGCACCTGGTTTGCTGGGCATGCAGATCGTATTCACCATCACTAGCACCGTCGGCATTTACAGATGGCTAATTGCTCCAAACGACTCCACAAGTAATGATTGCAACCAAACTCTGCCACGGTGAGAGAAATTGACCGAATGCTGAACTACATTGAAATCGCGGTTGTGGCTGAGTCAATGATATGTCAATCGATTGTGGCAAGGAAAATATTGGTTCTCAGTACATTGGAGTCTGCACTAGAACTTATTGAGAAAAGCGACTTTCCCCTTAATTGCTATAGAGGGAAGGTGCCCGAATCACGAAGCGAGCGGCGAGCAATGTATTTTATTGAAGCAGAGGTTTTTGCTTGGGGCGAGGAGTATCAGGTTGAATTCATCCGCAATTGTGATGTGGACCCAGACTGGCGAAAGTATTTGCGCCTTCAGCGACGCGTCAGGACGGACCTGGCGTGCCTGGAAAATCTGGAGAGTAGGTGGCAAAAGGAGGATGATTCGGAGCTGTCAGCCCGGCTGTATTCCCTGGAATACAAGCAGCCCCTGGTCGATCCCCGTCCTTCGGATAGAAACATTATATCGCCTAGAGTAGAGGTAGGGCTCCATGCCTTGTTAAGAGAAATTGATGGCCTGCGGTCCAATTGCATTGCAATGCAGAAAAACTTTCAACGTCTTTCCTGCCACAACAGGCAGCTTGAACATGACCTTGCTAGGCTGACCACTGATTCTCTACAATCATATACCACCAGTCAGATCGACGCCCCTGATCTATGCAAGGTATATCGGCGAAATAACGGTAATCCAGTATTCCACTTCCGAGGAAAGTTTCTTTCTGCCGTGAAGCTTCGAAACTTTGAGGAAGTAATCCCAAAAAATCAACTGATGCCCCAACTCCAACCATCATATGTGTCAGCGGTGCCTGGAATATATTTCCTGCTCAACGACCAGGATGAGATTGTTTACATCGGGCAGTCTACCAATGTTGTTGCCAGAATTGGGGCGCACCTCAACGACCCGGACAAGACTCGCTATTTTTCAAAAGTGGCGGCGGTAGCTGTTCGACCAGAACAGCTTGATGCAGTTGAACAAGCATACATTAACGCATATCAACCGCCGCTCAACAAAACAACCAAAGCATGGCGCGAAGCAAAGAGGAGTCGGGAAGAGAAAGCGAGGCTCCTGAGACAGAAAAATAAGAGAGGGGTCGAATTGGCAAAGCGATATGGATTCGAAACGTGAAGGCGGAAAGGTCAACCCGAAATATTGATAATAATAATCAATAAGTTACTTCGTATAATCGCCCTTATGTTAAATACGCACGAAATAATGTAAATTATCACTTACAAACCATAGAGGAATCAACCATGTCAAATGTCACGCAACTCAAGCAGCCGTCGTCCGCAACCATCCAACTTTACATGAGCCCAGCCATGCAAACCGAATTCCGCAACATCCTGAACGCAATGAAAGCCGAAGCCCAGGAACAAATGCAGCTCGCCGGAGCCGAGGAACCGGAAAACGAAAATCTTCCTGACAGTCTCGATATTGCATCCAAGCAAGAAACCATCACCATCCAAATGCGCCGCCTCGAACGCAATGCTCTCATGATCCGAAAGATCAACCAATCCCTCGTTCGTATAGAAAACGACGAGTACGGTTACTGCGACGACTGCGGCGGCGAAATCGGAACCGAACGCCTACATGCAAGACCGACCGCCACCCTTTGCATAGCCTGCAAGGAAGCGGCAGAAAAAGCCGAACATCAATTCAAGAAACGCGCTGCATAAAACGAAAACCACATCTGTCCACGAAGCCACGGCCTTTAAAATACGCCCCATGCAAAAATACCGATTCCTAATCCTTACTCTCTTATCCATCCCTGCAATCGCTCAGGCGGACATTTTCACAGACCTCTCTAAGCGCTGGCACGCCCAAGATCAAAGCGCGCCCGTGGCCGCCACAATCGAAGTCGGATTCTCCCCCGGCACTACCGCCGAAGCCCTGGTTCTCAAAGCCATCAAATCGGCCCATAGCAGCATCCGCGTCCTCGCCTATAGCTTCACCAGCAAACCAATCGCGCAAGCCCTTGTAGATGCCCATAATCACGGCGTAGATGTCCAAGTCATCGTTGATAAAAGCCAAAAAAGCGAAAAGTACACATCTGCCACATTCCTCGCCAACATGGGCATCCCTGTTCGCATCGACAGCATGCATGCCATCCAGCACAACAAGCTCCTCGAAATCGACCAGAAACATATCGAAACGGGCAGCTTCAATTTTACCTCCGCAGCTGCTCACAAAAACGCCGAAAACGCTCTAGTAATTTGGAATGATCCTCCGCTTGCCCAGGTCTACCTAGCTTATTGGCAAGAACATTGGCGCCACTCCGAAGACTATCTTCCGCGCTATTGAGGACAAATATGGTAAGCACTATTCATCAAGCGTTCCCATCCCCACTAAACAAGGTAAATCATGCCAGTCCAGTCCGAACACCGCCTCGAAAATGAAGTAGTACGAAGCCTCTGGCCCGATATTTTCACCATGTGCCAAACCGGTTATTCCTTCGGACAGATCGCTCTGATAATGAACCAAGCCTTCGGTCAGGTTGCCGATAAAACGACTCCAAAATTCAACATTCATCCATCAACACTGGAAACCTATTTTAACGTGCACATGCAAGAACGCGAAGCTGCTTGTGTCCAAGAAATGGCCCAACAGATCGCAATCTTGGAAAGTTACCGATAGCGCGCCGCCGTCCTATGATCCCCGTCATCCCAAACCAGCGGCAGAACAAAACCAATGCCAGCAAGCCCTTCAACGACCTCGTGGACTACCTCGAAGAAGGCGAAGACAAAGAGAAAACTCCGCAGGTCACAAAAACCAGCGAATTCGAAAGCATTCTCAACTACGCTGCCGCCACCTACGATATCTCTAGCGGCAAAGAAAAATGCATCGCAGTCCGTACCCACGGTATTAGCAAACTCGCCAACGCAGCGGCTGAAATGAACGCGATCTCTGCAGAAAATACACGCTGCAAAGATCCTGCCTTCCACTTCATCCTAAGCTGGCACGAATTCGAGCACCACACCCCGGAAGCCATGTTCGACGCAGCGGAACACGCCATCAAATCCTTGGGAATGGCAGATCACCAGTACGTCATCGCAATCCACGCAAATACCGATAATCCCCACTGTCACATCGCCGTTAACCGCATACATCCGCAGACCTTCAAATCCCATCACATCGAATGGGCACAAAAAACCCTGCACATGGCCGCAAGACAAAGCGAAATCAAACATGGTTGGGTCCACGACAATGGGATCTATATCGTCCAGATCGATGGGCACGACAAGAAATCCATCATCCTCAACCCCGATTACAACCCGGCCCGAGCCGACAAGGACCACGCTCACAGCCAGCAATTGAACGAAACCGCCCTCCCACCCTGGCACGATCCAGAAAGCCTCGAATCCTGGCTGAAAACGGACGTAACCCACGCTCTTAAACGTGCTCTGCCCAGAATGAACGATTGGCGCGCACTACATACCTGGCTCGCCAGAAGTCAAATTAAGCTTACCGATACCGGTGGAGGCGGCATGCGCCTGCAGGCCGTTTCACCGGAAACAGGCGAAACACTGGACATCCCCGCCAGCAAGGGACTCAGACCCCTCAAACGCAGCACACTCGAAGCTCGATGGGGGAAATTCACCGCTGGCAATCCAGAACCCGACTTCCAAATCCCTAGTTTCCCGACCGACATAATGCCGATCGATACGGACGCAACCAAACCCGATAACACAGCCGGCAGCGATAAAACGCCCTGTCGCGTCCCTGACTTGACGCAATTAACGCAATCTCAACTCACGAAAGGAATCAACCATGTCCTCAGAACTGCCCCCGACCGTGGAATCCCCCCAAACCCCGGCCACAATTTCCTACACGCTGAACCAGATCGACGCATCCCGCCGACCCACCGAAGAGGTGGCCTGCATGAACTGTCCTCTAGCAGTATGGATGGCGACGGACCAGACCGTGCGATGCTATTGTCGGACCCTCTACATGTACACATGGGAGACCAGCAACCCCGGCAAGATCCGAATCTGCGACGTTCCATTCCAGGTAGCACAGAAAGCAGCCGAAGAAGCCTGACCCGCGATAACTCCAAGCGTGAGGAACGCAAAGAACAACGCGCCGCAGCGCGCGCCGATCTACGCCAACGCTTCTCCCAGTACCGTCGTTTCGTCCGTGATGGCGACAGCGAATACTGGCAGCAAATGAAAACCGCTCAGGCGGACCTCCGACAAACCCTGAAGGAGATCCGGCAACAAACCACCGCAGCCAAACGTGAAGTCCGAGCCGATCGCACCCGAAACGTCAAAGAGCGAACGCAAGACATGCTCTTAATCGACATGGAAAGCACCCGCCGCCAACTGCAGGCCGAATCTCATCATCAAACCAAGCAGAAAGCCTTGGCAGCAACCCGTCAACCACCACTCGGCTGGCGCGAATGGTTACACGAACAATCGAACCTCGGAGACCAAGCCGCCCTTTCGGCCCTACGTGGCATCGTCTATCAAGCACAACGCGACGCCAAACACCGGAGCGAAGCGGAAGCCGAAAACGAACCAGATCCCGCCGAAACCCCTGAGCGGAAATATCGCCGTCTCATGGAACGCCTGCTTGAAGAAGAAAAAAAAGAAATCGCCATTCGCGCAGCCAACCGCAACGCAATGCGCCCCTACGAAATCGACGCCCTACTCATGCGATACAAAGGCATCCAGTGGCAGGTAACCGGCAACGGCAACATCAAATACAGCGACAGGGACGGCTGGCACCTCTTCACCGATCGAGGCAACCGTGTCACCTTTGATCGAGTACAAGTCAGCGACGAGGAAATCCGCCTCGCCCTTGTCCACGCCCAGCAGAAATTCGGAAAACAACTCACCCTAACCGGTGACGACGCATTATTCACCGCACGCATGGCACGCCTGGCTGACGACATGGGCATGACCATCCTTAATCCAGAACTACAAGTCACTATCGCAAATTACCGCAGCGAAAAAGCGCTGCAAATCGCCCCGGCTACGCCGGATCAAATCCAAGAACCGGAACAAACCCAAACACCCAAACAAGACACCATTCAATCAACGAGATCCGCCAAACCGATCCATCCATCCAAACAACCTGCCGACCAGGAGCTGCACCGCAAAGAGATCGAAGAACAAATCATTGTGTCCACCTCAACACAAGATCCAGAACTCCTGGCGCCAGCCCTCCAGACCACAGAAGAACGCCTACGAGCCATGGTTCTCGCAATTGACCCACGCGCCGAATTCACAATTCCGACCACAGGCAGCAACGCTCAATACAACGGCAGCGTTGCGGTTGCCTTGGATGCAGAAGGAAACCATTTGCCCGGCTTTGTGCAACGAACTGGACGTGGCACCTACACACTCCACATGATCGCCGCGCCAACAGATCACGAGAATCAGATACTGAATGTTCAATACCACAACGGGAAGCCTGCCGTTACTATTGCCCAACACAAAGGGAAAGGACAAGGAGATTGATTACTACCTACTGAATAATGATGAGCATGCCCTTACGCACGCCCAATACTTTTGCTGCAAAATAGAAAAGGCCCGTTCAACGCAACGGGCCTTTTATCTTCTTCATCAACAACAATAATAATTATTACAACACCACCACAAACAGAGTCGAACGAACTAACCCCCTACAAATTCCACAAACCGCTCGCCAGTCAACGGCTTCGAATAAAAAAACCCTTGACACACCGAACACCCCAATTCCATCAACGCTTCGGCCTGTGCCAACGTCTCCACCCCTTCCGCAAGCGTCGTCACACCCAAACGCCGCGCCAACCCAATAATCGCCTCAGCCACCACCGATCCCCGGCCATTCCCAATATCCTGAACAAAAGTTCGATCAATCTTGATCGTATCCAACGGCAAATCCTTCAACTGTGCCAGGCATGAATAGCCTGTCCCAAAATCATCTATCGAAAGATGAATTCCGCTATCGCGTAGAGAATGAAGCATCCCCAGAGAATCATTGCCTACCAGAAAACTTTCCGTAATCTCAAGCCCAAGCAAATGAGTCGGCAAATCCATATCGCACAGAATCTCATGCACCAGCGCTGGCAACCCGTCCGAAAACTGCTTTACCGACAGATTAACTCCCACTTTTAGCCCCGGCTCACCGCCAAGGCCCATCGAACGCCAACGTCGCGCCTCGCGACAAGCCTCCCGCAATACCCACTCACCGATCGGAACAATCAAGCCCGACGACTCAGCAACAGGAATGAACTCGGCAGGAGAAGCCAGCTTTCCATCAAATTCCCAGCGCAAAAGCGCCTCGGCCCCCAGCACCGTCCCCAAACGCATATCCACTTGCGGCTGATAATGCAAAACCAACCCATTCCCACTATCCAACGACGCACGCAAACCGCGCTCAATCGCTGCCGCCCTTTCAGCAGAAGCATTCCATCCAGAACTAAGCGCACCCGAAAGGCGCCGTTCACAAGCCGCCAGACGCGCATCCTGAAACTGGCAATAACAATCCTGAATATCTTCCGCCGACCAATCCAGCCCCTGGCCACGCAAACAATCCGCGATTTCCGAAAACCGTACACCCCTCCCTCGAAGCAACCCGACGGTTTCCATCAAACCCGCAAGCAACATATCCTCACCACCGACCGAATGCGACGAGTTGCCTATTCGTAACAAAGCATCATTCGCGTCCGCCAACACCGCAGCGGAAACTTCGCAATCAACCTTCCTGAAAGCCAAGACAGCAGCCAGATCGTTCATAATTCCATATCCCTTACTCCGTCACCCGAAATTCACTCGTAGACAACGCAAATAACCGCCCACTACTGTCAACGACCGATGCTCGAACCTTTGTCTTCACGTGCCCACCCGCTAAACGCGGCACAGACGCATCCGCTCGTAAACTCAGCGGCTTCCCCAACTGGTCAAACACAAGCCGAACATAGCCATCCTGCTCGCCACGTACCCAACTACCCGAGTTATATGCAGACAACGCCGCTCGTAAAGCCCGTGGCCCCGCCCCAAACTGACGCGCCGCCTTCATATAAAACTCAGTTAAAATCTTTCCGCCCGCCGCCACATTCGTACAGGGATCGAACACATCCCGGACAGACAACCCCAAGGCTGGTAGATTCCGATCATTCACCTGTGCCGGCCCCAATGACACAGTATGTCCATTCGCAATAAGTCCCGAAGCTTTCGCCACCGCCGAATCCACAGAATCCAGGTAATATGACCGCACAAGCGCTTTCCGTTGAGCCCAAGGCATCCCCTTCGGCCCCGCATCCGCAATCGCAAACAAGTGCCCCCGCGACTCAGCAGAAATTACCGCCGCCATCGTTTCTGGATGCACGGTGGGTGCGCACCGCGCGATCAACGCCGACAATTCTGGCGAAACCCCCGCCACCTGCGCTGACCGTCCTTCGCCACTCACACAGCAAAGCAATAAAAGAGTAACGAATGTGGCGCCATGAGAGCAAAGAACCACCCCGGCCTGCCCATAACGCACACACCATCCAATCAACCCGGCGCCACCTGACGTATTCGCCATCGTTTTCAAACCTAACCAACACGCATGGTGCATAAAATAATCGCTACAAGCGATACCAAACCATCCATCCACGCCTCCCCCGGCGCCCAGCGCCGTAATAACAGGTAATAAATTAACACACAATTAACAGTCTGCGCTACATCAATACAAAACGCAATCAGAACGCCCAGTTCAATTATCCAGCCAGGGTCGCAAGCGGAATATCTTCATCATCGCTCCATCTTTTGTTCGCGATCAGCCACCACACCCGCCCCGCTGACATAACAAATCGTCTCCACAGAATCCAGGACAGGCATCCGAGATAGCTTTGAAAGATCGTGCCGTACTACCACGTCAGGATCACGCCCCGTTCTCTGAACAACCTCGCCATTCTTGATCGCAACAATGGTCCCTGAATATTGACCACCATCCACCAGACCACCATCCACCACGGGCATAGTCACCCCATTCTTCGGCCCAAACTCTTTATCTAAACTGTTCAGATATGAAAGCTGCTTATCAGATAAATCCGACAAGCGGCCCCCATGCCGGCCATAAGAATCATAAGTGGAGCCCATATATTCGAGATCTCTGACGAACTTCCGACTCTTCTCTGGCAAAGCCTCAATATTCAAGACCAGGTAACGTACCATTTTTTGCCGTACCTCAATCTTCGCCAGAATTTCTTTCTCAAGCGCCTCATATCGAGCTTCAACCGCTTTACGATCTGCTTCTTTTTCTTCCGGTGTTCTATTCATCAATCGCGTAAACATTTCTATTCCCCCTTATCCAATTCCAGCCCCTACCTCCACCCCTCAAAATGCCGAAATCGCCTCAACCTTCTCCATGAGCGCCACATCCTCAGTCAGCGTCTTGATCTGCGCCAATTCCGCAGCCGAAAGCACTTTCACGCTGTCCGCATAGCGACTTTTCGGCTTTTCCTTCACCCCTTCGCTCACGCCCACGCCAGCCTCCTTGCCGCCACTCTCAGATTGCACATCCCGACTACCCTTCTCCAGATCCATCGCGACCCGTTCGCGCAAATCCGCGCGCTCTTTCGCCCACTTATCCGACGCCGACGAACTCGCCTTGAACTCAACCACTTCCGCCTCCTCCACGGCTCCATGTACCGCAGGCTCTTTCGCCACCCTCAGTACCGCAGACCGCTCCGGTGGCTTCATCTTCGCCCGCCCCAACAACGTCTCGTTCTCATAATAAAAAGCCTTCCGCCCATATACTGGAGGCTGCCCCTTAATGAAAATCACCACATCCTGATCGTGCAACGCCAGAAACTCATCCGCCGTCATCAGATCCCGCGCCGTCTTGCTAGTGCTCAACGAAACCGAACCAGATTTAATGCCGATCAAGTCCCGACTATTCGAAGCGTTTTCTTCAGTAATCGTCGTCTTCCCCGACATACGCGCTAACTTCTCGGCGGTCTCAATTTTGTTTGGCGCATATACAACCCGCGACTCCGCCCCTGAATCGAATGACTGCTTATCACCATACAGTTCCTCTACCTGGGTAATATCCTGAACTAGCATAAACAGCCGAATCCCGTACCCGGCCACATATCCCAACGCTTCCTGCAAAATTGGCAACTTTCGCAGCGAAGCCGCCTCATCAATAATCATCAGCAAAGGGAATGTGTAATTCTTGGCACTTCGTCCGTCGGCGAACTCCATATCCGCCGCGTTCCGGCGAATAAACAAGGCGTAAAACAAGCGCGTTAACGGGACAACCCGCTCCATATCCGATGGCCCAACAACGTAATACAAGGAAACCGGCTTCTCACCCGTCATCAGATCCCGCACCAGGAAATCCGAACAACAGGTATTCATCGCCACAATCGGATCGAGATACAATGACAGCAACGACTTTGCCGTACTCAAAACACCAGACCTGTCCTTGTCTTCCTTATTCAGCATCGTCTTCGCCGCATTCGCAATCATCGGATGCGTCTTAGTCAACTTGCCAGCAGAATCTCGCCACTTCATTTTCCCTTCGGGATCATGAACCGCATTTATCATGCTCGTGTACATCTGAGTATCACTTTCCCAGCGCGGATCACCCAGAAAGTTCGCAATCCCCGCCAGCGACCCATCACTCTCCGCATACCGCACATGCAACGCACACGCAGTCATAAATTCATAACCGGCTTTATCGAAATAGTCCTTCAACCCTTCGCCTGTCGGATCGCAAGCCATCGACATAATCATCTGAGCATCCGAAACGTCGTATAGCGTAAACAACCGAATTTCATCCAGCGGATTCCATCGCGCCCCCGTTCCATTCGTACAGGCCGGCTCAAACTTGATAACATCCTGCCCCGCCGCCTTACGGAATCCCGAAGTCAAAGCATAAGCTTCCCCCTTCGGATCGTTCACCATTACCGAATTCCGCCAGGTCAACAACGTCGGCAGCACCATGCCCACGCCCTTACCAGAACGTGTTGGGCAGAAAGCGAAAATGTGCGTATTCATTCCATCGCGCACAATCTCTACCTTGCGCACCACCGACTTCCGTATTTCATACCGCGGGCGATTATTTCCATCCCGCAGCGGAACTTTACGGAAGAAATACCAACCCTTCCCGCGAACATACATTGGCTTATAACGCCGATCATATTGCCGATGATTGGGATGAATCACCTTGCCTCTCGAATCCAACATTACCGATCCGATCACCACCCCATCCGCTTGATAACCACGGCCCGAAATAAATCCCGTCTTATCGACATCTTCCCGCTCGGCCCAATGCGCTGTCCCATGCAAGCCATCCATCCCTGATGTGTAACGAGATAACCAATAACTGACAAGAATCCCAAACACAATAGCCAGAAACGTCGAGCTAATCCCCATGATCAGCATGACATGAACATTGCTCTTGAGCGTTTCTACGTCCGACAGCCGCCAACCCCACATCACCCAGTCCGATGGCACATAAACCGCAAACCGTGCTGTTCGCAGCAATGCGGCCCCTAAATTGGGATCGTACTGATACGTCGCTGCAAACCACTGTGTCGGCAGAATGCCGAAACCGAAAAACGACAAAATCATCACAAAGAACGCTGTTAAAGCATTCTGTGTCGGGGTCCGTTTTGACTTAAATGAAGGAAGTGAAGTCTTCGCCATTACCTAATCACACATCAACAATTAATAATCCATAGCTAAAACTACAAACAAAAAGGTTGCCAGTTAAGCAAACCGATCATATAAAAAACAACTTAAAACTTTTGCTGCAAAACTTCCACATCAGGATCGACATACAAAGGCCACCCCGTATCTTCGCCGTTAAGCGTCGCGCGCAACTTGGTTGCAGTCAATTCATACTCATGAAGTGTCGCAACACCAGCCACCCTAAACGCCGGCACCATCCTGTCAACAATCGCTATCACCGCATCCAGGTCACGAGCAACCACCACTCTCTGTTCAATAACAGACGAAGGCAGTTCACCGCCTCCGTCTTCCGGTGACGCTTCGCCCTGAACAAGAAACACCTGACTTCTCAAAACGGCCACGATCGATTCCTCAAGGAAAATATGCTCAATGATACCAGCAATCTAAAAAACTGCATTATTAAATATGTGAGTGATCGGGGAAAAGAAAAAGCAAATCCACACGCAAGACTTTTCCTCACCCCCTAACCACACCCCTACCCTCTCCCCACACCCACTCCTGCCGCCTTCTCCTTACTCCGGATCGCCACCGCACCCATGCCATCCTTGTAACGAACTTCCATCAAATCCCCGTTCTTCACCGCAGCACCCACACCGCCCAAGCGCTCCACTTCATGCCGCACCGTCTCGCCCATGCGCCCTACCTTCTGCGTCACAATTCCGTTCGACACGTCCAGCACCGTCCCACTATAAACCCCAGACACCACCGTCTCCGCAAAATCAAGCGACTGCTGCATCACACTCGCCACGTGGCCCGCGCCATCCCTGTAATTAACAGAAACAGCACTACCCAGCTGAGGCACTTTATCCATTTTCGAAACATCATGCACAATGCCTGTAAGCCCATCGACATTTTGAATTAGCATTCCGCCATCCATAGCAACAACTTCACCAGGATATGTTCCCCCTTGCAAATCCGGTTGCTGCAGAACGAGGATGACTTCATCCCTGCCTACAAACTGATTCAACGCATTACCCACATGCGCGCCCACGTCTCGAAAAGGCGGATAAACAATCCCCTGTCCCAAAACCTCATGGGCAATCGTATTCGACAATCCGTCTACAAGATGCTCGGGCACTTCCTTGATACGCGCATGCTCAACCGCCGTAAATTGCCGGAGTAGTTGCGGATTCTCCGGATGCTGCACCAAAGGATCGGTACTTCCGCCCTTGTGATACCCCTTGCGCAAAGTCGGAACAGATCCATCTTCTGGCGAAACAACCTGCATACCGAAGCAATTTCCTTTCTCCGCATCGCGCACCTCCTTATCCTTCAAATATTGGAAGGAGCGCCAACGCGGGTCATCAAACGAAATCGACTTATCAATCACATCCGCAATCGTGCGCGAATTCGGGCCAGGCGCCTGCAACTGATCGAAATCGAAAGCTATGCCTTCCGTCACCGCAACCATGCACCAACGGTTCCGGTTTTCCAGCGTGCCCCACTGCTTACCATTCAGCACGCGCTCATGCGTCCTGTAGCCCATATCGCGCAACTGATTGCGCAGAATATCCGCACTCGCGCTTTCCGCGTACTCCGGTACGTTTTCCAAAATCACGATGGCCGCATTCGTCTTGCTGACAATCACCAACGCCCCGACCACCAAATGGCCAACATCCGGATGCGCCTCCGGATGAACCAATCCACGTTTACTCCGGCCCGCGCGACTGTGGCCCGAACAAGGTAGTCCCATTTCTAGGATATCGACCTTCGGAATGCTGGCGACACCTCGATCATCGAAAGCCAATTCCTGCATTGGCGCCGACAATATTTGCGTATTCTCAGACCACGCATCATTGTGAATGGAGGCATGTTCCAGCAACTCACCGCGAATTTCATTCGCAAAGGCCAAACGGCTATCGATACCCACTTGCCTCAATCCGGAATGAATCGCATGCGACAAGACACCGCCACCATGAGACAAACTGCCAATCGTGATTTCATCCCCATTTTCAAGCTTCCCGCGCAAACGCTGAAATCGCTCGCGCTTTTTAACTTCCGAAGCAAGCGGCAGCAAATAAATCTGATCTTTCTTGACCACAACCCGAATAGCCGCCATACCATCGAATATCGCCAACAATTCCTTGCTGTTAATATCTATAACCGGGTTATTGCGTTCCCCGCTCTTCTTTCCGGAAACCACACGGGAGCCATCCGGATTCGCCTGAAGCACAACCGTCTGGCCCTGCACATTTATATCAAAACGCTGTCCAGGCACGAACCCCGCTCGCTCAGTCTGAGAACCTTCCAGCCAAACTCGCGGAGCACCACGGTTCTGCCCCATTTTCTTTATGTAGTAGCCGTCCACGAATCAATCCCCTTAAATATGCATCAATAAATTGTCCGAAAATACCTAACTCGAACGGCATTCATCGCTCATTCCCCTTGACCTTGGCTTTGGGCTCAACAACAACCGCTTTGTCGCCACGGTACTGGACATCAACCTTCTCTCCAAGTTGAGGTAATACATCGAATTTACCCACTTCGTGGGCAATCATCTTGCCGCGCCCAGCATCCTGAATAACAAACTGACTTGTCACTTCTTCCACCTTGCCAACATGCCGACCGTCAGTCACCACTTCGACACCGTTCTGAATTGCCGGGTAGCACTCTGGATAGGAGGAAGACAAACAACCATAACCACCTGGCAGTCTGACTTCAACCATTCCTGCCAACTGCCCATCGCACACTTTCGTTACAGACCCCCTGTACCCGTTACCAACAATCGGATCTCCGGCTTTGAACTCGAACCGCTGCCCAATGTTAAATGATGGTCCGATCCTTGATGTCTCACCGGGCGCCGCAACGCTGGCCTGAACTGCGATAACCAAGGAAGCGCTATTCACCTCCGCAGCCATCGCCTTAATGCACTTATTCATATCGTTATCGACCACCGTCGTTGAATACACGGGCTTGGAAACGTCTATGACATCAAACTGGAAATCCACTACATTTCTGCCCGCGCCTGCATTCACGCAGACAAGTCTCGCGCGCAAAGACACATCCCCGAGCACCTTCTCCAGAGCCTGCCCCTCACCTTCCCAGCCCATCTTTCTCAATTCATTACGCACACCTATATATCGCGCCTCCATAACATGATCGAGTAGATCCTGAAGTGCCAGTAATTTTGGCCCACTCTTGCGTATTGCCGCATACCCGCCCATCTGGGCAATAGCCTCGATTTCATCATCGCCAGCCCCCGCCTCGCACCATGACTGCCGTTCATTGGAAGACAAGTGTATCGCCGCAAGGGGTCCGCCGGCCATGCTTTGCATACCAACAACGAATTCATCCTTGTTGGTGTCTTTAAATGACATCAAAGCCCCGCCGTTCGGATCACGCATATAGTGAGCAAAGGCCGCGTCCATGTCTCCTGATCGAAACAAGCGATTGGTTTCCTTAGAGTATTCAATCGCCGCATCCATATTGTTTCGGTCATAAGGCTCTTTACTCATCACGATTTCTCCCAATCCAGCTAACCGTTCATCATGTCTTGTCTTAATCCAGCCCATCGCAGCACCCTCAGTACGCACTTTCGCATTCCCAAGCGTTTCGCAAGGAATGCCAATTGTCGTACCCCACATACTTCCGGATTTCCAAACCGAACCGTACTTTTCCGTGCAGGCGAAAAGATGGTGTTTGTGTGAATCATGCTCATCACGCTTCCACTCGAAAGAAACAAACGGTTTTTGCGAAAGCGCCATGCTTACCACATCCCTCACGGAAAACACCAAATCGGCCTGAGAAAGCAGTGTGCTGACCACCTTCCCATCGACGCCCCACTCGGAATTGGTTTCCCACGCACGCCCATTGAAAATATCGCAGTAGGCCGTAACGGTTTCAGTAGTGGGCGTTGTAACAAGGTCACCCTCATCCCTGTCGGTGCGATGCATCAACCTATGAATAAAATGAATAGACATTGAACCGGGAACAACGCTTTCTGGCTTGATGCGAAACATAGCATTCCCATACATCTGGTCCGGGTTATCAGACCAGATGTATCCTGGGGGCAATTGCCCATCCAACGCTTTAAGGGCTAATCCCTTGGCTTCTTTTTCCCGCTCTTCGGACAAGGCAAGATATTCTTCACGATTCATTTTCCACACCCCGTATTAATAAATAATCCGACCCATCCCTAAAACCGACTCACTTTGCCACGCATGAAGCACAAATGAATAGTTTTCCATTAAGCAATTAACACACAATTAACAGCACACAGTTTGCGCCACAGTCAGAATGAATGCAACCAAACAAAAGCATGGAAAAGGAGGGCGAATCTCGCCCTCCTTTCTTCCAGCTAATTAGGCGGACCGCTACACCCTATCCTATCCCGTTCCTCAGCGCCTTGCTCTTTCTGGACACCTCGCCGCGACCACCCAGGTATTTAATATCCACCATTTCTCCCGACTTTATCGGTCCGTCTAACAGAGAAACATCATGTCGCACAGTCTCGCCATTCCGCCCCACATTCTGTACGACTATTCCATCAACAACATTCAGCACGGACCCGCTATGAATACCATCCTTCACCACCCCTTTCATTCTGGAAACATCTGCAATCAATTTCGCAAGCTCACCAAATGGCAAATCCTTGAATTTCTCCAGCTGCCCAGAAAGCCGCACATACCGTTCCTCAACGTCCAAAGCCAGATATTGTTCCCGATATGGATTTCCTTCCAACGCCAAATCCACCTGGACCTCCCGTGGCACCACCACCAACAATCGCGCATCCAGATTCTGATTTTCTTCCACATATTTATCAGCCATGATGTCCGCAGGATCAATTGCCGCATAAAACCGACCAGTCACGAATTCGCCGGTCATTGTTTCATTTCCGAGCAGAGGACGAGGGGCATTCATCACCAGCCATCCGTCTTGTACCTCAACCGGCATTGACTCCACCATCCTTGTCTTAAAATGGTCAACATCCACCTGGTCCAATTCTTCCTCAGCATCACTGTTCTCAACGATGGCTTCCTTTGCCAGACAAGGAAGCACAGCAAGCAAAGAAATTCTGAGCGCGTTTGCGGTCACATTCATTTCACGCTCTGGCGTAGGAGTAAATGGATCTCCATTGACCGACACCACCCCGCCACTCGAAACTCCAATTCGAACAACCGAATCTTCACTGGTAATGTTCGCATATTGCCAATTTTCACCCGAAACTTCCCATTCAGAGAGGGCAAACCCCATATCGCTCTTAATTGAATCGATAAGCAACTTACCCTCCGCCATGGTTTTGGCGTCCAAGCTGTCCGGCACTACATCCTTGGCAGTCGAATTGGCGCTGTCGGCTATTTCTTTTGCTGCAAAACTTTCCATTATCGAATCCATACCGTCATCCCCGGCTTCAATTTCCTTGACCGCTTCTCCAAATCCCAAGGCCACAAGCTTTTCCTTCTGCCCGGCCACCGCCGCTTCAAACGCCGATCGCTCTTCTGGTTTAACCGCAGCCGAAGAATTGGCCTTCATCAGCGCACGTTGCACTTTCCCGTGTTCAGCGATCGCATTAGCCAAATCCTCCTCCCGTTCAAAGGGTTTACCCAATAGTTCTGCCATATTCCCAGCTTCGAGAGCCGCATCCGCAATCCTCTTTTCGAGAAGCGCCAGACGCCCCTCAATTCCATTTACAAAATTCTCCATCCGAGTAATACAACCCGACGGTGAGACTGCTTCCATATGGTGTCTTTCGCCATCCGGCATAATCATGGCCACATTACGCAGGAAAACCTTCTCGTATTCGAATTCACAACCGCGATAAACAATTGATTGTTTCGCGCCCATCGCATCCATTGCCGCAGCGATCTTCTTCATCGCCAACAGCGCATCATCCTTATCGGATAATTGGCGATTCTCGAAAACACCCAATTCCGGCGCCGAATCCCGCTGCGCCATCATCGATTTCATTTCGGCTACAAGTTTCGGCCCAAACGTCTCTGCATAATTAATATTCGAATACATCCGATTTCGTACCATGTATTCGCCATCCAGATGAGCACGACGTAAAGCTGTCAACTTCTTTACTTCCGTCGCCAACTGAGTCTCTTTCAAAATCAGAGGATTCCCCGAAGCCGCCGCCTTCATGTCTGCCGAATTGCTTGCCTCGGATGCAACATCATCGATCTCGTTTTCACCATTGTAATTTCGCAATTGCTCCACTCCTGCAGCCTTATGCTCAAGCAATTGCCAGCGGCGAGTATCATATGTTTGCGCAGTTGCATATCGGTTAACTTCGACTTCGAATCCTTCAGGATCGCGTTCATACAGCATATTTCCACGGCGAATAATCCGACCCTCACGCTGTTCAAGATCAGAAGGACGCCATGGCGCATCGATATGATGTAATGCCACCAATCGTTTCTGAACATTCGTGCCTGCCCCCATTTTCGGCGTCGAGCCAAAGAAGAACCGCACCTCTCCCGCGTTTACTCGCTTATATAACGCATCTTTCGCCTGGGGCGTATCGTGATCGTGAATAAACTCAATCTCAGTCTCCGGTACACCAGCCGCGACCAGTTTTGCCTTTATATCGTCATACACCGAGAAACCTGCAACGCCAGTCACGCCCTCAATATCCTGCGCAGAAATCTCAAAATCCGCAGCATCGCCATCGTTATCCAGAGAACGACGATTCTTGTAATCATCGATCTCATCCACCTCAATAGTGCGCATACGCTCCCGCATATCCAGCCAGCGCTCTTGCCCACCTTCCTGGGCAACAAAGTCTGCTACAAAAACATGCGCATCATGCTTGGAGTCAAACCCTTCCTTGAGGACAACCCCAGTAACCGGGTCAAATATCGTAAAAGTCCGTCCCTTGCCCTTGCCATCCGCTACCAGGTAATAAGGCAAGCCTTCATAATCCTTGAGCACATGCAAAGTGCCCTTCTTGTGCGTGATCTCGCCCTTGTCATCCCGCACATAGATTCGCTTCTCCTTGCTCGCCATTTTCGCCTTTGCCGATAACGGCACAGATAAATCGCAGAACCCGAGTTGAACCCCTTTGTCTGCATCCCATTTTTTATAACTCGCAAGCATTCGGCGAACAGCTTGATTGATCTTGCTACCTTCGAAATCCGGCGCCTGCGCATCAATAATCCGGTAATCCAATCCCGCTTTATTGGCAAGCCCAGTCAAGGACAGGGCATTAATTTTGCCTTTCGTCTTCCGCGTCAGCTCTCTCAGATTCTCGAATTGCCCAACAATTGAATTAGGGTCTACCGTCATCCGCGGCGTAGTCGCATCCACAGCTAACGCATAAGCAGCCTCTTCCCGAGTACCAAACGTCTTTGACCCGTAATTCTTCTTCAGCAACCACTTCCCATCTTCCTGTGCATCAATCGAAATGGGCTTACTCAAATCCGCTTCGAACTGAATAACACCCAGTTCGTCTTTCACGATCTCGGGTACGCCAAAGAACTTTTCCTGCAATTCGGAGCGTTGAGCGACAACATTCAACGGCTTTCCACCCGCCATCTTCGGAACAGGGAAAACATTTCCTTTTGCGATTTCCTGAGCCTTCAAATCGTCCAGCGTAATCACATCCGCAAAACTGCGGTATGACGCCATCAAGGAGCCGAGATTCTTGAATTTTGCAAAGCGCTGCGACAGTCGATACCCCGTTCCAGACGGCGCCACCTCATAAACAGTTTGCACATCCCCATACTGCTTTGCCCAGGCATCAAACATATGCAAGCCATCACGCTTGAGGCTTCTATACTGCATATACCGCTGCATCGTGAACATTTCCGACAAGGAATTGGAAACCGGCGTGCCGGTTGCTGTAATCAAAGGGGCCTTCTCGCCGAACGTGTCTTGCAACCACTGAACTTTGACAAACAAATCGAAAGCCTTACCAGAACCCGCCGGATTACCCAGGCCGGCTACCCGATTCATTTGCGTGGTGAAGAAAAGATTCTTGAACTCGTGCAACTCATCAATGAACAGTGCATCGACACCCAAATCGCCGAAATCCACCACATCGTCTTTCTTACCGCCTTTTTCCTGAAGCGCTTTGATTTTTGCCTCAAGATTCTGTTTAATCTTCTCCATGTCACGGATGATGTTTTTATCGCCCCGCTCACGCTTCATGTCTTCAATGGCATCCGCCATATCGTCAAACTGTTCCTTCACGATGGCCATTTCTGCTTCCAGCGGTACCGCCAGCTTCTTCAACGAGGAATGCCCTACAACAACAGCGTCCCAATTGCCCGTAACGATTTTGGAAAAAAGGCGCTCACGATTCTCCTTGTCAAAATCCTCCGGCGTAGCAGCCAACACATTGGCTCCTGGATATAAGCGATAGAATTCACTGCGCCACTGCAAAGTAAGATGATTCGGAACGGCAAACATCGGCTTTTTGGAAATGCCCAGTCGCCGCATTTCCATCGCGATCGTCGCCATTTCGAAAGTCTTGCCGGCGCCTACAACCTGGTCCGCCAACATTCCACGATCCTGCAAGCCGCGCCACACGCCATTCTTTTGATGTTGCAGCAACGAAAGCGAAGCACTCATGCCAGGAAACGAAAGGTGCGTGCCATCGTATTTGCGCTCCACGATTCGGTTGAACTTGTTGTTATAAAGTCTGGTCAACAAATCCGCTCTCGCGCCATCCGACCACAACCACGAATCCCAATGCGCCCGAATCTTATCCCCCTGTTGGCGCACCGCCTCGGTCGCTTCTTCATCGGTCACATACCGATCATGGCCATCAATTTCCACCCGCTTTTTCACCTCCAGACCTTTACTGTTCATGGTGTGAAAAAGAATATCCAGCGCGCCCATTTTGGCAGTGCCGTATTCATTATTGTTTTTCCGGTAATCGCCGCCGCCATGATTACTCGCCAGCCATTGCGCAGCTGCTGGCAGATATGAGTACGTCACATTCGCATCTGAAATCTCCTTGGCGAATGCGCTGTAAACATCAGCCGGAATCCAGGAGCCGCCGATAGAAGCAAAGATTTCTGAGGGCAATTTATCCTTCGGAATCACCGCTTCCAGGGCTGAGACATTTCGCGAAAACATCGTATCTGATTGCGCATACTTAATCGCCGTCGCCAACTTTGTCTTTACATCACCTGACAAATACGCATCGGCAGTCACCAAGCCTTCAACAGGATCATGGAAAAGCAAATCGCCCAGTTCCTCGACAATCGTCTTTTCGTCTTTCCCATACGCCTGTTGCATAAATGGCATATCTACCTTGCCAGTCATATTCAGACTGTGCAAAAGCGCGTCCTTCGCTGTTTGGACATTGGCCACTTCAACAGGCGGAAACAACACGCGACGGCTCAGAATGTCGGCTTTTACCGCCCGTGCGGGCCGCACCTGGATGCCGAATTCCTCAGCTCGTGCCGGCGTTATAGCCTTCTCATAATCGAACTCCAGTGCTTGAACCAAGGCCGATTCAGTATCGTCAAGAAACAAACGCCGATTAATCGGGTCGTTCAAAAACCCGAATTTCTTATGGAATTCGTTATATACGTGATTGAGTTTTGCGCGGCCTTTTTCAATTTCGACCTCGTGAACTTCGCCAGAACGTTCTAACCACATTTGTCTACGAAGCACATCACGAATACCGATCATGCCCACCATGCGCTCGAATGCACGCTGATTCGGCGCCTCCCAAGCCGCTGCACGCTGTTCGCCGAAGGCATCCTTCAGCCGATGAAAGACAATCCCCTCCTGGACGTAGAAAGATCCTTCTTTGACGCCCGCCGGCACCGCCACCGCCGACATTTCCATCGACATGGCTGACCGTTCAAGCGGCACATAAACGCCTTCCGGCAAGGAAGCTACCCACGCCGATAACTGCTCTTCCAGATCGCCGTTCGGCTCTACCGTATATTCGTTGGCTCGATGCATGCTGCTGGTCGCAGATTGCTTGCCCAGCACCTTGTCCGGATTGTTGATGAAGTAATCATTGATCGAAATCGCCTCAACATCCCCGGTTTTGGGGTTCTCGATATTCACAGGGGAAGTTTGCAGCCAATCTGGCGTCTCTTGTTTTCCGAGTGTCATTTCATCCAGCCGGCGGAAAATCAAAATATCCGTAATCACCTCGGTATTCGCATTTTCCTTAAATGCCGTATTCGGCAAGCGAACACCCGACACCAGCTCGGCCCGGCGCGCGATCCATAGCCTCACATGCGGATCGAGTTTATCCAGAAAACTATGCGACACCACCATAGGCATGATTCCGCCAGGTCGCAGCATTTCGATACTTTTGGCGAAAAAATAATTGTGAATAGACCAGCCGGAATATACAGAGCCCACGTCATCTCTGACCGCCTGACTACCATAGGGGGGATTGCCTGCAACTATATCGTAATAGCCCGCCGGTACTTGATAAGACTGAAAACCAGTAGCCTTCGCAATCTTGGCGCTGGGGTAAAGCGCCGCCACAATTTCACTGGTCAAAAGATCCAATTCAACGCCATGAAGCGAAGAATTCTGACGCATACTCTCCGGCATTAAGCCAAAGAAATTTCCAACACCAACTGAATGATCTAAATACCGCCCATGCTCAAAACCAAGTCGAGCTACCGCCGAAAACATGGCTTTAATGACCACAGGCGGCGTGTAATGCGCGTCTAACTGCGAACGGCTGGCGGCAGCCCATTCCGCATCAGACAGTAACCCCTTCAACTCCTCATGCTGGCGAGCCCACTGGCGATTTCCGGGATCAAAAACCCCTTTAAGACCGCCCCATCCCACATAACGTACCAGACTTCGCCGTTCATCTGCTGACGCATCCCGACGTTCTGCCGCCAACGTCTTCACAATGCGGATAGCGCGCATATTATCTCGGTACTTTTCCGCCAGACCGCCCTTGCCGATTCGGTCTTCATCCGTTAAAACATAGTCGGCAACCGGCGATGGCACGCTCCCGGCAATTACATCGCCGGCGGCGACTCTCTCACTTCGTACATTTGCAGGATCTCCCTGCGCGAGAGATGATTCAGATCCGCCGCGTTCGCCAGAATATCCTTCTCCTGGTCCACCTGCGTTTCCAGGCACCCGAGATACACTTGAGCCGCCAGCAATGGTTTCACCAGCTCCGGCCATCCCAACATCCAACGATTCGCCACCGACACCGCTATCGATCCCATCTTCTCGATTTCCAGTGCCACCGCTGCCGGATAAGTTTTCCGGCTGTAAAGTTCTTCCAACATGATTTCCATCCTCCTTGCTAACAAGTGTAGCAGAACGATTATCATTCGCAATGTTTAATGCACGCGATTCTTTAAAAGTTCGCAACTCATGCCCTGTCATTCCCCTTCCTGCGGCTGCAACCAGATCAGATTGCACATAGCCCATCAGCGCTTTACGATTCTTTGAGTGAGCAAGGGTAAAACCAGAAGCCAGTAATACACGACCTGCAGCATCCAGCGTTAATTGATTGAGAATCGTAATTGCCTCTGCCAGGGAGCCGCGTTTCAAAGCCGCATTAAACGCCAACAACTCCGGCGACCGCCAACCGTTCTGAGTCATTACCGGAGGCGCCGCCTCGTTGACAGCAGAAGAAATCGTAGCCCCGAATAAATCTAACTGCATGCCTATCTCCTATCCCAATCAGGCGAAAAACGCCGTTATTCGATCATTAATGCAAACACAGAATTAACACACAATTAACAGTACACAGACTGCACTAAAACCTATATCAATGCAACCGACAATTGTGTTCATCACCCCGCGCCGAATCCCGGCCTCAATCACGAAGAAACCCTAAGACGCAAAATGGGGAGCGTGAAGGGGAAAACATTCCCACACCACGCCCCCCACCCAACCACTCCGGCGCACAGCGCCGCAATAGTTCCTACTTACCCTCTTCCCTGCCCACCCTCCTTGACCATCTCCGACACCCTTCCGCGTCCCTTCGCATAGCTCACCGAAAGCATGTCGCCCTCCGCAGGCAATTTATCCAGATCACGCACATCGTGAATCACCACCGTTCCTCGGTCCACCTTCTGAACCAGATGCAAAGATGACGCTGCCACAACCCGGCCAACATAATTGCGCCCCTCAACCAGCGGCCCGTTTTCCTCGTCAAGTCCCAATTCACACACCTTCGACAACGCCGACTTAAGCGATTCCAGAACAGCATCTTTCGGCCCGTTCACCCCGCCAACAATACCACCGGACTCCAGCGCCTTACCCGCTTCAATGTCAGCAGCACCCAGTCCATACTCCTGTGCATACGCTTCCATCGCCGCTGCATCGCTGAAAAGTGCAGTAAACTTTCCGCCACTCTCCATGTAGTCCACCGCAAGACAACCCGAACCCTCATCCTTGTAGATGGAAACCCGTTCCCTTACTGGCAACGCCTTCGTCAGCAGCGCCTTCGGATTCGCTTCTCGCACCTCAATCGCCTTGGCCACAATCGACTTATCCAACCGTTGTGCCTCAATGAACTTGGCGAACGAAGCTACCCCATTGAATAGCAGCATCTGCTTATCGCGCCCCTGGGCATCAAACAATTTCACCGCCAGATCTCCAGTCGTCTTATCGACAAACGGGTCCGACATGCCTACGCACTTCTCGTCAATCACCTGGCCTTCGCCACGGTAGTAAGCAACCGTCACCTCCTCGCCCAAAACCGGCACGGCCCCAAGCCGACGATTCTCATGCGTTACCACTTCACCATTAACCGTCGCCTGCACCGTAAAATCCGGATTTTGCGAAACCACTCTACCCACCGTGATTTCACCAGGCGCACGGTCCACAACTACCCCGCCCATCGCCTTACCTGCCATATCCAGCGCCGGTTGCAATCCGGCAGACAACGCCCGCTGCTTGGCTAGTTCACCTTGAATCCAAGGATGTGACATTCCATTCGTCAGCAACTCATAATCCTCCGTCACCGAATCCGGCATCCTTGTTGATCGATCCAGCGAAGATTCCAGCACCGCCGACATCCACGCACTCCGGGTCGCTACCAACTCCGCCACCTTCAGGTTATCCCTGAACGAACCCGAATTCAGCCCCAGCCGATCCGTCAAGGCATAAAGCATCACATCCCGGAATTCGTGATCGCGCGCATCGAGCGGCAACGAATTCGCCAACGGCCCATTCATATAGACAGAATAGGAATGCACATCCGCCCCATTCCCAATCGACGGCAAACGATTCACCGCCCCACTCGGATTTACACCTTCTGCAAATTCTGCAAAAGACAATTCACTCGGCTTTTTCATGAACACTCCCAAGATGTAAGGAGTGAGGAGTGAGAGGAAGAGAACAAACCCCTACCGCCACCGCCCCATCCAACTAAACCAGACGCATCGCGTCGCAATAACGCGGACAACGCCACTTAATCACAAACAACATAAAATAAAAATGAAACAAGCAAACCTTAAAACCCGAAACCACTAACGCTCTACAACGCAGGCTACCGGCCCTTCCCTTCCCTGCCCGCCCTTTCCGCCATCCCGACCACCAAACCGCCATCGCGATACTTCATCTTCACCATATCGCCCATTCCCGGCTTTTCCTGCCCTTGCGCCAGCGCCGTAAAAGGCAGCTCAACAGCCTTGCCTCTCGCATACTTAATCAAGACAGATCGATGATCCATGCCAACCACCGGCCCCACGTACAACCCGCGCGCCGTATCCGGTTTCACCAAGTCGAGATCCAGTTCTTTCGCTTGCGCATCGATAGTCAAAGCATCCACATCGAAACCCTGTTCTTTCAGCACGCGCGAAAATGTATGCGCACCGATCTCCTCGGCATGCCGCCCGATCAGCCCCCCCTCGATGGCGCCAACCACCGCGCTCGCAGACGCCACACTCAAGGAACCTAACAACAGGCGTTGCACACTATCCGGCACCCACTCATGAAGTGCATTCACCTTGCCGCCTGCAGCCCAGATCCCCAATGCCAGACGCGATGAATCAACCGCCACGGTCCGTGCGGCCACCCGATGCAAATCAGTTACCTCACCCATCGAAAGCGGTACCTCATACTTGCCCACAATCCCATCGAACCCAAAACCTTGAACCGATTTCTGCATCGCTTGACCAGCCACGAAAACAAGCGAACCCCGCTCCCCCGGCAAGGCATTTCCCGCCAGCGTTACCTTAATTGAACCCGCGCGCAAAACCCCCTGAATCGCCGACAAAGCACCAATTTCATTTGTCGCAGCCATTCCGACCCCGCGAGTTGCCCGCCCTTCGCGCGCCGACCGCAAGCCGAATCCATCCGACCGCAACTCAGTTGCAGCAATCAAATCGAACTGCACCGCCTCAAGCACCGCTGTCCGCCCCTTAGCCACTGCACCAGGTGAAATTACGAACCCGACCTCGCGCAATACCGCCGACAACTCCTTGACCTTCATCGGCTCCAAAACATCCATGACCCCGCTCAAGCTCCCACGGCTTAACGACTCCTTAATCGCAATCGCACCCGCCGTCGCCCACCCGCCGCCCGCCAAATAATGCGGAGAAGAATGCCCCGGAATACCGCTCAAATTAAGTTGTTCGCCCATGAGACCCATGATGCCCTCGCCACAGAATTAACACACAATTAACAGTCTACACCTGACGCCAAAAAATACCACACCGATTGCAAAAAAATCTCGCAACTGGCCCATCTCTGCCCATCAACTATTTTTCGGCAGCAAATACTCTCAAGCCGCCGCCATCGCAGATAACGCCGGATCGACTACCACCGGCATCGCTTGCGACTGTCCTGTAATCGCCGCCTTCACATTAGCCACAGCCAACTCCAACGTCTCCAGGCTCGTAACCGAAACCACTGAAAACTCCGGCGCCGCCTGCCCAAGACACAGCAAAACAGAGCCCTCATCCGGACTGCAAACAACGCAATCCACAACTGGCCCTCGCGGCCCATCACCCCCGGCTCGCCCGGACACCAAAAACACCTGCGACTTTACAATCTTCATCCCGGAACCCATGCCATCACCCCATCCAATAAACCCAGGCGCAAAGCGCCGCCAAGCCCTGGCACAGCCAGGGCATCCATTACCGATACATCCCTACCCTCTCCGGCATTCGCTCCGCCGCATAACCCCTCTCTACCCTCATATCAACGCCAAGCGCCCCCAGCTTCTCCCGCACCATCCCCACCCCTTCCCGATGGTGCAAATCATTCCAATCCGTCGGCCTACCTGCCAACGACGCGAACACCGGTACCGCCAACATTCCCTTCACGCCCGCATTGTCCACCGCCGACAATGCACAGCGCCCCGCCTCCAAACCGCGATTCTCAAACGTCGAACGCGATTTCCTTCCCCCAGTCGGCACTATTTCCACCGTCACCGACCGCACCACATCACTACCCGTCTCATAATTCAAAGAAATACGATACCGCCCCTTCGGCGAATCATGCCACTCGCCGTCCGCAATCGCCTCGCCCAAAGCCGCCGTCCGCACTTCTCCAATCCCGCTCGCAACTTTCACTACCCCGCCCTCAATCCCACGAGGATTCAGCCCCAATGTGTCCGCAAGCATGCCGGCAACGCGTTCCACATAAAACTGATCGTTATCCGCCCCAATCAATGCGCCCATTCCTGCCGGCAGCCGACTTGCCACTGCACCCACAACCGTTTCAAGATTGTCCGCGTCGAAGCACACCACCACCGGCACTCCAGATCCCGCCCGCAAAGAGGCGCATGTAGCCACCCCTTCACCAAAGCCCACCAATTCGGCTTCCGTTTCGCACAGGGCATCAAAGGACGGCGCCCCCAACACACACATCAGTCCTTTCTTCTGGGCTCCACGCATAAACGACTTCACCGTCCCATCACGACTAATCGCCTGTACTGCGCGCAATTTCCCAGCTTCCGTACTCAAGGGCACCAACGTGTAAATCTCATGTGGGCGAATCGCCGACTTCCCCGATTCGCCATGAAACTCCGGATACCGCAACAACACCTCACCAGCAACCTCCCGCAGTCCTTCTCCGTCAATTCCCTTCCGACCTACATATCCCCCGGTGGAAATTTCCCGACCCAATGCCCAAATCTCATTCGCATGACAAGCCGCCATCTCCCGCGCTTGAGCCGCCTCCCGCTCCGCCTTCGCCTCCCGCTCAAGCACCTCCGCTTTCAACCGTGCCTTCTCTTCCGGCGTCATCAATGGCCCGTCATGCTTCCAGGTAAACGATTCACCAGAAAACTTATTCAGAATCGTCCCAATTGCCTCGCCGTCTCTCCCACCAGTCAAACTCAAAATATACGAGCCCGATAAATTCTTCCCCTTATTTGCGGGAACGCGCACGTTATGCCACTTACCATCCGCCTCGATTTCCGCCGGAATATCGAGCCCAAGATCCGCCATCGCATCGCGAAACGAATCAATCAATGTTTCCCGAGTGGCCACCACTCCCAAAACATGAGAACGCGGATTCCATTCCTTGAACGCATCTACCTCCAAACCTTTCGGGACAAACCACATCTTCAGCGGTCCATACCACATCGCTCCCAGCGCCGCTGCCCGGTCTTTATCTGAAAACGGAACCGCCAACGCCGCCGCCCGCTCCTCAAACATTTTCGCCAGTCGTGCGCTACCCGACTTCCTTGCCCCCATATCGCTCCCCATCGTCGAACCCGCGCCTACCGACTTCACTGCACCGACAGCCGCTCCATCGGCACCGCCCACTGTCTGATCGCCTGCAGCCGCCACTGCCATTACCGCGGCCCGCTCCAGCGCTACCGCACGTACTTGAACCATCACCGCCGCCGCCAGTTTTTCAGCATCGCGGACGGCTTTAAAGAACGAAAGCGGCGCTTCTTCAATCTCCCGAACCCATTCCATCGAGAATTTCTGCAAGCTGCCGACTTCATGAGAAAGCCCGGTTTGCACCGAAAGAAGACAAGCCGCCATTCCAGAACGCAACCCTACCCCCGCCGCCCCTACCCGACCTCGACCACTATCAACCTGCAACGACGACAGCCAACGCAACACCGCACTCGTGCCCTCGTTTTGAAGACCGACATGCCCTGCCCGCGCCGCGGCCTCAATCACATCATCTGCGCTCGCTGACAACTCCCCCGACAATTCAGGCACACCCACAATCTCATTCGCGTTAAACACAGAAAACACTTTCGCCTCCGGCGCCTCCAACGGCAATCCATCCATCCCGGTCGCTTTCAAATACTGTAAGTGCACACCTGCCGCCCCCGGCGCGATTACCCATCCCGCCTTCATCACCTGGTCTTCCGTAAAAAAACGAGGATCGGACCATCCGCGATCCTTCATCACCTGCAACAAAATAAACAGATTCGCCCCACTCAAGGGACGCGCCTCACCATTCGTCACCGTAAATGGCAAAGCCACTACCCCCCGCGCCCCCGTTTGAAACACCGCATCACCCGCCGCAATGCGCGAACCGAACCGCCGCCCCACATTCAACCGATGAGTAAACGCATCCATCAAACCCCCGCCTACAACACTAAATAATAATCAGTGACAAATAATAAGAATCGTATAGCCCAAGGGCCATAAACTCCCCCACCGGCAACCGCCCCCCCCTTGCCGACAATGCCACCAATTCGGCGCGCACATCCTCAGTCAGCAACGGAAAATCCACTGGCAACACCGAACCATCCCGAAGCGCCTCAACCCGTAGACCATCTACCCGTAAACAGTCTCCATCGACAAGTCCGCAATCGCGAGGAACCGACATCAACAATCCACAAGGATCTTTTGCAGCAAAATATTCGACCGACAACACAGCACTCACCTCGCCTACATAATCCGATTCATAATTAATGAATAGTAATCAAATAATGCAGAAGATACAATAAGAGGGGCCGCATGGTGGCGGGCTAAATGCGGTCCACTCCAGTTTGCCGTTATTACAATTTCACTCGATTTTCTTTAAGAAGAATGCACGTAAAGCGTCCTTATTAAAGGACATTCCAATAAAGAACCCGGTTCTGGTTACCTGCCAAGATTTGGAGATCGTTCCATCCCCCTATTCTTAACTTCGCCCGCTCCTCCTGGATGCCCGTTTGCAAGGCTACAAACAATATCTGCCGAACAGTGATCGAACGTCCCGAAATTACCAGTCGCAGACTTAATCTGCTCAGGATCGAATACTCCTATATTCCAGAACGCTTGTCCGGCACTTTCCTTTTCAAAGAAACCGTCAAATCCCAATTCCTGCATTTCGGCATAATGACTCTCCAGGTCGTCATACATCCCTGCTGACAAGCGCTTTGTCCAAATATCCCTTAAAGCGCCATGTGCAGGATACGTCGCTTCCACCAGTTTTTTCACATGCTCTGAATTGCGCGGATCGAATACATTCTTTGCAGTCAGGTAAACCGGATAAATCACCTCGCCGCCATCTTGCGATGCCAAACCGAATTCATCCTCATAGTTTCCCATCTCGCGTTGATCCTCCGCACTGGCATGAGCAAAATCTTCGGCAAATGCCACTTCTGGCGAGAAATAGATCGCACCACGTGTATTCATGAATTTATTTATCGACAGACCGGTTCCATGAAAAACCACCAACGGCCTGCCCTCCCCGTCCACCGCCTTACTATCGCCAAATCCACGCCAGAAATTGCGCGTTCCCTCTTCACTCCAATGAATCGGTTGTCCCTTGCTGTTCTGCGCCGGACGCACCACCCCATCCACTTTGATACTCACCTGGCCCTTGGCCATCGGCGTCATCGCCACTTCCGCGCCACCAAACAGCGAATTAACCGCTTCCTTCACCCGAATACCGCCTCCACGCCATTCCTGTTCACGATCCCGTTCAATCCATTTCCCCGCATCGTGGATAATTCCCTGTAACTCCGTATTCGTGAACGGAATTTCGAATCCCTTATCCCGAAGCCAGCCCGCCACTCCTGCAAACACACTCTTCATGAATCCATACTCGACCTTTACGTTTCCGGCTGAGTCCAAACATTCTTCACCAGCTCGCGCAACAATCTCTCTGGTCTCGGATATTGGCGGCAGCCGACCATACCGCTCAAGAATGTTCGCCGCCAACCGACACACCACGGGATCGCCAGCTTTCTTCAACCCTTGAATTCCGGTATGCAACTTGCTGAAACCATAATCGCCAAGCATCGCCTCCAAACCATAATGAAGCACGCACTCATGCGCCATTACCTTCTGCACCTGCTTCAAGTCGAATATATTCTCGGCCACCAAATACACTTGCCCATCGCCGAAGGCTCCATCCGTATTCTTCTTCATCTTGAAAGGCAAATCTGCCACTCGCTTTACCACCGTTACCCGTGGCATACCAGGCCATTTCGACCGCTTGCGAGTCACCTCCAACGCAATTGCATCCACAGACAGTGACGCCTTCACCTCAGCCGGCTCGACAGCCGCTATTGAGGCCAACGCCACTCCTCTCTCCGTCTCCCGCGATTCCACAATGTCAATCAGCGAACGAAACGCCCCATTGATTGCGACCCGCTCCTCACCCATCGGCACCGTATCGTCCGCCCGCCCCGTATGCGACAGATAATTGTTCTTCGCCAACCGCGCCTCCAACTCATCCGACACAAAGGCATCGAACGCCCGTGCAAACTTCTCAACTCGCGTAGACCAGTAAGGCTTCCCCCCCTTAGCCTTGTCCAACGACAGTGCATTCTGAGAAAATACACTCGTTACCTTTTGAGGAACATGCACCTCCTCGCTCAGATCCTTGGCCGCCCAGAACTCGTAACTATTGATGCAAGACTGTAAGCCCTTCGCATTTTCCAGCGAATAAGCCCGCCCATTCTTCTCCTTATAAAGCTCGCGCATTTCAACCACCAGCGGCGAAAGATAGGTGCTACGGCTCACCGCTATCTGGCCATCACCAAAATCACCGGCACGCGCCCGATCGGCCAACACATCGAAAGCCGCCTCTTGGCCGGAGAAGTCGCGACGAATCGCCGCCAACCATTTCCCCATCGCCTTTTTCGCATTTCCAACGCGATCAACCAGGGCCGCTTTCGCCTCATCCTCTGACTGCATCCTTTTGCCCATCACATCCACAATCGAACTAAAAGCCGCCACAACCTCCGGGCGCAAATCACCGAACAAAGCCACTTCCACCGGAACTTGCTTTCCATCCACCGTCTGGAAAACACTTCTGGTTGTCTTAAACGACGCATGCTCCGTCAAAAACGGCTCCGCTGCTGTAGCCAAACCCGCCTGCGCCGCAAAGTAATGATCCAACGCATGCCCCCATTCATGCGCCAACGACCCCGCACCGCTGGTGCGCGTAATGTTGATCTCATTCACCCCCGGCACAAAATGTGCCGCCGTACCGCCCCCATTCCCCTGCGCCCCGATCGCTAATCCCAACATCCCATTAAGCGAAATCGCCTTGGGCGGCACGCCCAATATCTCCGCCAGATCGTGCGCCGAGTCGAACGCATGATTCAAATGCAACTGCGCCTCCGCCCGAGCCGAAGGCGTCTTCATCCAGTTCCCTAAATTCACACCGCGAAACCCGAATTCCTCAACCAACCGCCCACTCGAAATATCTTCCCCCTCCAGCCGGCGCGCAGCGCCCACCCGTTCAACCGCCTCAACACGAACACCCTTCTCACCTATCACATTCCCCTTATCACGACGAGTCCGCTCCTTGGCAGACTCCACCGCCTCTTCTTTCGTAGCGAAAGAACCCACCATTCCCCGCTTGCCGAACAAAACAAACGGCTTCACCCCCTCAACCGCAGCATCCGCCTCCAACCGCGAACCGAAAGAACAAACATACTTCCCCGCCACCCCGAAAACAAAAGACCCCGCGCGATGCGGATTCTCGTGCACTTCAACAGCAGGATTCTCCACCACCCGAAAACCTTGCACCTCCCATGCTTCCCGCTTCTCCGGCCAACCCTTCTCAATCGCCTTCAAAGCGCGAACGGCCTCTTCCGTACCGGGCTGCAACACGCCCAATAACTTATTTCCACCAACAATCCTCACCTCATCCTGAAACGCCTTCCATCCCTCCGGATAAATTACCTCCAACAATGTCTTCGAATCCTCGATCAACGAACTCACCGCCACCCGCCGCCCCTGCATTCCATCCAGCATCGCGCCCGCACGCCGCCCAATAGACTCGGCCCACCGGGCCACTGCCACCGGATCTTGAGCCCACTGCATCACCCCCGCTTCAATCCGCTCAAGCGCACCGCAATAACACTGCAACGCCGCATCATCCAGCAACTTCCCACCGCCGATCACCGGTTTTACCGCTACTCCGTCATAAATCTGCTTCACCACATGCGCAACCAACGGTTTCATCCCGCCCGCGATCAACTGCTTATAATCCGGCTTCGGCCAGAGACTACCCTTCACGGCCTCTTTCACCTTCAACGCATCATTCAGCCCAGCAATATCCGCCCACCGTTTTCCAGACCGCACGCGATTGCGCCGGTTATAAACCAATTCCTCGCCTGCATCCTCAATCGTCTTTGCACCCACCGCTATACCTGATACCGGGCGCAATTCCTTTTCGCCCATTACTGCCAGTGGAACCGTTGAAGGAAGATTCGACGGCGTAACTGCCTCGGCGCTTAATTCACGCACCACTTCGCCAGCAATTCCCTGAATTACCGCTGCTGTCCCTCGCGCCATGGCAGCACTCGAAACCGCCACTTCACTGTCAGCCCCAAACAACTCCAACTGACCCGCCCATCCAGCCCTCGTTCCCATATCCCGCCCCCTCGATGTTGCACTCTTTACATCACCAATCCCGGCCATCAACTTCGCCGACCGCCGTAATTCCAACACCGGCAACAATTCCGCTTCACCGGCCCCGCGTGCCTTCATCATCGCCACCACATCATCCCAGAGGCCCGCGATCTTTCGCTTCGCCGGCAGATCATAAGAGTCCCGTCGATAAGCATCCATTGCCTCAGCCCCATGCGGCGCACGTACCCACTCGCCCGCCACCAACTCGTTCTCGTAAACAACCGCCCCTGCCCTGTCCACAATCACCAGTCGATCGAACAACTTGTCCGCCTCGATAGCACGCACCGTATCCAGAATTCCAGCTGCAGCTTTCGCGTGATAATCCGCCGGAATGGTTCGGCCAAACCCCACTCGTTGCTTCTCATGCTCAAAACGCTGCAGCAGAGAAACCTCGCTCGCCTTCTCATGCACTGCCATAATTCGCGCTTCCAACACATACCCTGCCGCACGCATCGCCGAAGCCGTCGCGCGCACCTGGTCAGGAACACGCATCGTCCCATCCACCAATAAATTCCGCCGACCACCGACTGCCGACATCGCCAGCATATCCACCCATTGAGAACAATCTTTCTGGACCGCCGATGGCGCCATACTCTCCGTCAGCGGATTGCTCACCAGCGGCAAGTAAGCCGGATGCAAACCACGCACGCGGTCCACATCTACATGTATAAAACCTTCAGGCCCGAAATCCGCATCACAAGACTTGGCCAGGGTGCTTTTTCCACAACCTGGTTGACCGCCCAAAAAGATCGCCCGCGGACGAATCGCTTCCCGGCAACTCGCCAACGCCGGCTGTTCAACAGCCTCACGAAAAACCGCCAAAAACTGTTCTTTCCGCAAACGAAAGTCATCCATCGCAAACTATTCCGCCGTCTGCCGCAGTCGATTCACACGCCCTTGCACCACCGGTCCCAACTCATCGATCACCGTTTGCCATTCACCTTCACCCGCACGCGCAAGCGAATCTCGACGCACGTAAACCGACGCACACACTTCTTTCAAGCGCGCAACCTCAACGCCATCCGCCCCCTCCTTCCGCGCCGCCTCCAAATCATAAAAAGAGATACCAACCATGTTGTTCAGAATCGACAACGCCAGCTCATACCGAAGATCCGCATCCATCTCACACCTCCAATCAACCAGGCGCAGCGCGCCGCAAAGCCCCGGCAA